>WNFR01003181.1_pt1 | contig 23940 bp, 23 predicted proteins | sample 5400221 | NCBI WGS metagenome assembly WNFR01 (sample SAMN13153357, study PRJNA577476) | soil metagenome | isolation source: 40 cm soil under Madrone tree | place: USA:California | collected 2016-06-14 | reverse complement strand
CCCGTCTGCGGCCAGGTGTCGTGGCCGACCTGGCTGGGACCGGGGATGGTGTAGAAGCGCCAGAGCATCTTGCCGGTCTTGGCGTCGTAGGCGGTCACGCGGCCGCGAATGCCATTGTCGGCGCCGGAGATGCCGGTGTAGACGCGGCCGTCGTAGTAGAGCGGCGCGCTCGTGATCGTGTAGCCCTGCTGCCACGGCATGACCTGCGTCTTCCACTCGACGTTGCCGCTGTGCTGGTCGAGTGCGACGAGCTTGCCGTCGAGCTGGCCGAGGTAGATGCTGCCGTCGCCGAGCGCGACGCCGCGGTTCGTCCAGCCGCAGCAGACGGTCGTGATCTTCGGGTTGAGGCGGGCGTGATAGACCCACTTCCTAGCGCCGCTCTTCGCGTCGATGGCGAACACGTCGTCGGCGCCGGTGATCGCGTAGATGACGCCCTTGTACTCGAGCGGCTGGCCCTCGCCGGAGTACTTGGCAGCGACGCCCGACTTCAGATGGATGTGCCAGATCCCCTTCAGCTGCGCCACGTTGGACGTGTTGATCTGGTCGAGCGCCGAGTAGCGGTCGTTGGAGATCGAGCCGCCGTTCGTGATCCAGTCGTCGCTTGGTGTGCTCGCGAGCTGCTTTGCCGAGAACGCTGGCGCCGTGGTGCCGGCGCCGCTCGTGGCAGCGAGGCTGACGATTACGACTGCCGCGATCACGACGGCCGCCCCGACGAGCTGGAGAACGCGCTGGCGGCGGCGATCGGGTGCGAGCAAGCGATGCATCGTCTCTCCTTTGAGGTTGGCGTATGTGCCTCGCCAACGTCGCGTGAGACCGGCTGATCCGTCGTCGCACGGTTCGGACGATTCGCCGCGTGGGTGGGCGCCCGACCGCCGCCGTCAGCGGCGACGGGCGGAAGGTGCGAGCAACCCCAGCTCGCGAGCGCGGTCGACCGCCTCGGTGCGGCGGTGCACGCCGAGCTTGGCGTAGATGTGCCGCATGTGCGTCTTGATCGTGCTGAGCGACAGGTAGAGCTCGCGGCCGATCTCCGGGGCGGAGAGGTTGCTCGGCAGGAAGCGGAGCACGCGCAGCTCGCTCTCGCTCAGCTCCTCGCGCAACTCGGGGCGCTGTCCGGCGGGCGCGGGCAGGGAGGAGCCGGCGAGCACGTCGAGGATGTCCGAGAGCAGCGCGGCGTGGGCGGTGCGGTGTCGCGGGTGGCGCTCGAGCAACTCGTGCACGGGCGTCGTCACGAACGGGAGGATGATTCCGTCGGGCTCGGCGCGCTCGAGCGCGCGCTCGATGCTCGCCTCGGCCGCGTCCAGGTCGCCGAGCGCTTCGCGGGCGAGCGCGTCGACCAGGAACGCCTGGACCGGCGACGTCGTCAGCGCGGGGGCGGACCCGTCGAGCACCGGAGCGAGCACCTTGACAGCTGCTTCGGCATCTCCCTCCGCGAGGTCCAGCGAGGCGAACGCGGCGCGCGATTCGCCCCAGTCACGATCTTCCTCCGCGATCTCGGCGAGCGTCGCCCGCGCGGACGCCGTGTCACCGACGCGCACGAGCGCCTGGGCGAGGAACCCTCGCGTCGCCACGCGCAGCGCGTGCGGCGCGACGAGCAGCGTCTGTCGCCGCTCGGAGGCGCGGAATGCGTCGATCGCCTCCTCGTCCCGACCCTTGGCGGAGAGGAGCTCCCCGCGCACGAGGTGCAGCAGCAGCTCGGCAGCAGGCTCCACGTCCGGGCGTAGGACCTGCTCGGCGCGCTCGAGCCAGTACTCCGCCTCCTCGAACCGTCCTTGCCCGACCTCGATACCGGCAAGCGTCGCGGGCGCGACGCCGAAAGTAGCCTCGGACGCCCAGCCGTGGGCCTCAGCGATCGCGATAGCCTCGACGGCACGCTCCCGCCCCAGCGCAAAGGAGTGAAGAATGGTGCTCACCATCGAGAGGTGGGCCAGACAGGCCGCCTCGACGTACGGAGCTCCGATCCGCCGCGCCAGCTCGAGCCCCTGCTCCAGATGCGCCTCGGCTTCCTCGCTTCGAGACGACCACAGCTCGGCAATGCCGAGGTTCATCAACATGGCTGCCTTGGCGTCATTGAGGAGCGCGACGTCGCTCGGTACTTGCATTTCCAGCAACCCGCGCAACGAGTCGAGGTCGCCGAGGACCGACGCGACGTCGCCGCGCGTTCGCGCAAGCGCCAAGCGCGCGGCTGCGAGGTTGACCTGGAAGGGGTGCCGCCGCTCTGCCGGCACCGCTGACGCCTTCTTCTCGGCGGCCGCGACGTACGCCGCGGCCTCCTCCACCATGCCGAGCCGAATCGGCTCGCTCGCGCAGAGCAGCGTCAGCTCGGGATCGGACAACTCATCCGCCGGGAACGCGGCGAGCAGTGCGCGCGCCGTCGCGCCCTGGCCGCGGAGATAGAGGCCGCGGGTGTGATCGGCAAGCATGCGCGCTGCGTTCCGCCAGTCCTCAGCAGCCTGGGCGTGGCGGATCGCCTCGACCGGATACTCGTGCTGCGCGTACCAGCTGGCGGCCGCCTGGTGCAGCTCGCGAACGAGGTGTGACTCGGTGCGCCGCAGCTCGAGGCGCAAGAGATCGGCGAAGAGCGAGTGGTAACGGAACCACCATCGCTCGGCGTCGAGCGCGACGACGAATGCGTTCGCCCGCTCAAGTCCGTGCAGGATCCCCTCCGAGCCGGAGGCGCCGGTGAGGATGTCCGCCAGTGCTCCGTTCACCCGCTCGAGGATCGAGGTGCGCAGCAGCAGCAGCCGTACGTCGCCGGGCTGGCGCTCGAGCACCTCGGCGAGCAGGTAGTCGGCGACCGTACGCTCGCTGCCCGAGAACTCGGTGACGAACCGCTCCGGCTCCGGGTGGCCGGCGAGCGAGAGAGCGGCTAGGCGCAGCCCTGCGGCCCAGCCTTCGGTGCGCGCATGCAGGAGAATGATGCTCTCCTCGGGCAGAGCAACGCCCGAATCGGCGAGCAGCTCGCGCGTTTCCTCGAGCGTGAAGCGCAGGTCGGATGCCCGGATCTCGGTGAGCAGGCCGTCGAGCCGCAGCCGGTGGAGCCCGAGCTGCGGGTCGTGGCGCGTCGCGAGCACGACCCGGAGCAAGCTCGGCCTTCGCGCCAGCAGCACCTCGAGCTGGGCGAGAGCGTCCGGCGAGGCGAGCTCCTCCAGGTCGTCGATCACCAGCACGGCCGGCTCCTCCAACGATTGGAGCTCGGACAGCAGGCGCTCGACCACTGCCGTTCCTTCGAAGTCCGGAGCCGGAGCGAGTCTTTCAACGAAAGCCTCCGCGCCGACCGTGGCCCGCAATTCGTCGATCAGCGAAAGCCAGAAGCGTTGTGCGTCCTGCTCGTCGCGCTCGACCGACACCCAGGCCGCCCGCTCGCGCAGGCCGGCACGCTCGAGCCAGGAGCGAAGGACGATCGTCTTGCCGCTTCCGGCCGGCGCCGAGACGAGCGTCACCCCACCGGCCCGCTCGGCGGCCGAAAGCCGCTCGAACAGACTCTCCCGCGGCACGACCCGGGGCGCAGCGACGACCCCTTGATCGCCTTCGTGCGATGCGGTGCCCGTCGCCACCGGCCCTCCTCCTCGAGCGCCCAGCCCGGTGGAGTCTAGAGCAGCGCGTTCGCTCACACGAATCGGCCGATGCGCCTTCGGCCGGCGAGCGCTGACGATCGAAGCAAGGGATGAACGTGTTCTCCTCCACGACGCCACTCCCAGCGCTCAAAGCATCTCGATGAGCGTCTCGACCGCCATCGCGATCGTGCTCGAGATCGGCTCTGCGACCCTCACGAACCTCGCGCCTACCTGCGCGAGCACGACGCCGCCGCGGCGCTTCCCATCGTGTCGATCCGCCGACCGGTGCAGTCGGCTCGGATCCTGCTCCATGACCGGAGTTGGGTGCTCGGCTTCGCGATGGAGACGAGCGGCTTCCTGCTCTACGCCGCGGCGCTGGCGTTGGCGCCACTCGCGCTCGTACAGAGCATCGGCGCCGGTGGGATCGGCGTGCTCGCGTACGTCTCTGCGCGCGTCACCGGGCGCCGACTTGGTCGAATCGAGCGGATCGGGGTAGTCCTGTCGGTGGCCGGACTGTCCGCACTCGGTGTGTCCTTGGGGGCGGCGACACAAGGCATGCGCACCGGTCATCAATTGCACGGCTCGTGCGCGATCGATCGCCGGCGCGTCGAGGTCGAGCGCAACTGCGAGCTCGAAGCCCCGCCGGGCGCGAGCCCGATGCCGACGCGCGCAATCACGCGCACGACGACTGGAAGCACGCCACATAGCCGGTGGCGAACAGCTGCTCCGGGTTTGTCCCAGGGCCTCCCGAGCCGCCCATCTCGGTGGGGACGTCGAGCTCGAGGTTCAGCCGGCCGTCGGAGGTCCGAGCATGTCCTTCACGCCCGCCTTCGGCGGTCGCTTCTGCCGTATACAAGATGCATTCGATCATGCCTTCGACGATCGCTCCGGGCAGGTCGAGCGGTCGTCACACGTTTCGTGTGATTCGTCGGCAGGCAGCAGCGCGGTCACACGAATCGGACGACGCGCCGTCAGGTGTCGGACCAGGATGCTTCCGGCATGAGCGAGCGCTACGAGATCCGCGTGCAAGGCGCCTTAAGCGACGCGCTGCTCGGTGCGTTCCCGGGGCTGACCGCGGAGGTTCGGGGAGGCGAAACGGTCCTCTCCGGCGCGCTCGACCAGGCGGCGCTTCACGGCGTGCTCGACCAGATCGAGGCACTCGGGATCGACCTGCTCGAGGTCCGGCGGCCGGCGGATTGACCGAATCGCCCCGATCGTGCGACGCCGACTCGTCCTGCCCGGCGAAAAGCTTCCACAAAAGAACCGTCATCGAAAGGAGTACGCAATGCGCTCTCGCTTTGCCACCAACACACTCGCGCTTATCGACGGGGGCTTCCTCGTCGTCGCGAGCCAGGCGTTTGGCGCCAGTACGACGGCATGGCTCGCGCTCGCCGTCTCGCTTGCGACGCTCGGCATTCTTGGCGTCGCCCAGCTCGATCGCGGCCGTGGGATGCTGCAGAGCGTCTTTGACGCGGCCATCGGTCTGCTGGCGATCTGGTCGGCTGTCGCCGCCATGGCCTTCAACGGCTCACTTCTCACGTGGCTTCTGGTCGGAGACGCGCTCAGCCTCGTCGCGCTCGCCCTGGGCGCCTTGGTCGGGAACGAGATCTCCAACGAGCAAACCGTGCAGAGCCTCAGCATCCGCAGTGATGGCAGAACCGCAGTGAAGGCAGCCGAAGAGCCGCGCTCGGCCGCCGCCTGACGCGCTGCGGAGCAGCGGGTCCGCGTGGGCAGCCACGGCATCAGCACGCCGTGGCTGTCCAGGCGAATCACACGAACCGTGTCACGCCTGCTCACACGACCGTTCGCGAGGCTCGTGGCCATGATCAGAGAAACAGAACGCCAACTGCTGACCGTGTATCGCGCGCTGCGCCGTCGGGAAGTGCCGACGTGCTCGGTCTGCCTGCGTGTCGAGCTACACGGCAGATGGCTCGAGGCCGAGAACGCGATCCGCGAGCTTCGCACATACGAGCGCGCTGCCCTGCCACGGCTGGGGGCCGCGGTCTGCCCGTCGTGTGAGGAAACAATCGCCTACCGCCGCGTCGTCTGACGCGCGGATCGTCGACAACGAGCTTCGTAATCGCACGAATGGGACGATGCCGGCTCGCACCGTCGGCCGCGACCCTCGGACGCGATGAGAGATAAGGAGACGACATGACCGTTCACGAGCTCATCGCGACGCATCCACATCCGACCAGCGCCGATCGCGACACGCTTCTGCGCTGCATCGACGACTGCTTCGACTGCGCCGCCAGTTGCATCAGCTGCGCGGACGCGTGTCTCGGCGAAGACGACGTCCGGGACTTGGTCCGCTGCATTCGCCGCTGTCTCGACTGCGCCGAAGGAGTGCGAGCGGCACGCCGATCGTCATGAGCACTGCCGCATCTGCGGCGCGACATGCCGCCGCTGCGAGCAGTCCTGCAACGACCTGCTGGGGACGATCCCCACTCCTGAGCAGTCATGAACACACCCGTCCTCATCTCGACGTTTCTCGCTTCGTCCATCGAGGTGATCGAAATGGTTGCGATCGTGGTCGCCGTCGGTGCGACCCGACAGTGGCGCGGCGCGCTGGCCGGAACGCTGGCGGGACTTCTCGTCTTGGCCGTCCTGATCGCCGCACTGGGGACAGCGCTGCAGCAAGTGCCGTTGTCGCCGATCCGAGTCGTCGTGGGCGCGCTCCTACTCACATTCGGCTTGCAGTGGGTACGCAAAGGCATCCTGAGCGTCTCCCGATACGGCTGGACTACCGGCATCGGCGCGCGACAGGTCGAGGAGGACGTCGGAGACGGCTTCGACTGGACCGGCTTCCTCCTCGCGTTCAGGGGCGTCTCGCTCGAGGGGCTCGAGGTCGCGGTCATCGTCGTCGCCTTCGGCGCCGGCGACCACGCGATCGGCTCGGCCGCGATCGGAGCCGCGGGTTCTGTGCTGGTCGTCGGCACCCTCGGGGCCGCCAGCTACCGCGTCGTGGCGCGAATTCCCCGGCGAGCGCTGCAGCTGTTCGTCGGCGCGCTACTCACCACGTTCGGAACGTTCTGGGCAGGCGAAGGACTCGGCTCGGACTGGCCCGGAGGCGACCTTGCGCTGCTCTGGTCGGGGGCTTTCTACGTGGTGGCCGCGCTCGTCTTGGTGCAGGTGGTGTCGTACTGGCGCCAGGGCACGCCACGGCGCCTCAGCACGACGGAGCCGCTGACGGAAGGGAGGTCCCGATGATGCTCTGGAATCGGACGCGCAAGGTCTTGACGTGGTGGGTGGTCACCTTCGTGACCGGTGACGACTGGACGGTGGCAGCAGCGGTCGGCGCCGGGCTGCTGGCGACCTGGGGGCTGGTCCGGGCGGACGTTCCCGCGTGGTGGCTCATGCCGCTTGTGGTGCTCGGCGCAACGGTGAGCAGTCTGTATCGGGCAGTTCTACGAGAGGGATGACGCGAATGGACCCTGAGTCGAAGCAGACAACCGGCATGCAGGGCAACGGCATGGTGATGGAAGCCGACACAGTTCAGGGGCTTGCACTGAGCGCCGATGGCTTCACACTTGCGCTGGGACGGCGCATGGTGACGCCCGGCAGGCGATTCCAGCTCAGATTTCGGATCCTCGACGAGCGTGGCTGCACCGTCCGACTTCGACGTCACGCACACCAAGCGGCTGCACCTGATCGTCGTGCGCCGCGACATGACCGACTTCCAACACTTGCACCCGACCCAGGTCGCCAACGGCAGCTGGGAGACCCCGCTCGAGCTGCACGAAGCGGGCTCCTACCGCGTCTTCGCCGACTTCTCGACCGGTGGCAGGCCATATGTGCTCGCCGACGACCTCCTGGCCGATGGCACCGTTGCCTGGCAGGCTCTCACCGCGCCGACCTTCGCCGCCGAAACAGACGGCTTCCGGATTCAGCTGGCCGAGGGCACCGCACGGCCGGCCGAGGAGTCGCAGCTCGACTTCGCCGTGACACGGAACGGCCGGCCCGTACAGCTGCAGGACTACCTCGGCGCCAAGGGGCATCTGGTTGCGTTACGGCAGGGCGACCTCGCCTATCTGCATGTACACCCGGACGCCGACAGCCTCAAGTTCATGGCGGTGTTCCCCACAGCCGGCACCTACCGTCTCTTCCTGCAGTTCAAAGTCGACGGCGGCGTGCACACTGCAGCGTTCACGCAGGAGGTCTCCTAGTGAACGCAGTCATGACGCACGCGAGGCCTTTGCCGCCGCAACCCAGAGCGTGATACTCGCCGTTCGACCGGGCGCGCGCCACTTCACCGCCCTCGGGCGGTCGCAGTGAAGTGCGTCGCCCGGTCCGAGCTCGAAGACGCCGTCCTCGAGGGTGACCTCGAGGCGTCCTTGATGGACGTAGATGAAGACGTCTCCGGATCCGACCGAAACAGGGGCATAGCCGCTCTTGCCCGGCTCCGCGTAGTGGCGGACGATCTGCAGTTCCGATCCGCGGGCGGCCAGATGTTCGGCTTGCGCGGTGTCGGTGATGCGTCCGCGGGCGAGGAGCGCGGAGTTGGAGTTTCTCAACATCTCCGCCAGCGAGACATCGAGTGCGTGCGCGATGCGGGCGAGCACCGGCAACGACGGAATGCTGGTTCCCTTCTCGATCGCAGAGATGTATCCGGGCGAGACGTCGGCTTCCGCGGAGATCTCCGCGAGCGTCTTGCCGAGGGCGGTGCGCCGCTCGCGCAAGCGAGGCCCGAGCGTTGCGCCGAGGCCGGGACCGTCGAGCTGTGGCGTCGTACTCAAATCACTGCTGGAGTCAGGAGCCAGAGCGCTTCGACCGGCTCGGCTGACGTGACATGTGCGGAGTGGGAAGGGTGAGACGAGTAGTGGATCCAGTCGCCGGGCCCGAGATCGTACTGCTCGCCATCGATCGTCAGCCGTAACGAGCCCGATAGGACGAGGCTGAATTCCTCGCCGAGGTGGCGGAAGGGACGTTCACTCCCTCCCTCGCCCGGGAGATGACGGGCGTAGAGCGCCGAGAACGCGCGTCCGCGAACCTGGCCGGCGAGGACCGCATAGACCTCGCCCGAGCCCGGCTCGACGCGGAACTCGTGACGCTCGTCGGCACGGATGAGCCGAGTTCCGTGCCGGCTCTCGTCGGGGAAGAACACGGCAACCTCGACGCCGAGCTCCGCGGCGATGAGCTGAAGCGCAGTCAGCGAGGGGACGGCAGCGCCGGTCTCGATCTGCGAGAGGTAGCCGGCGGAGAAGCCGCTGTCGGCGGCGAGCTGCTCGAGCGTCAGGCCCTGCTCGCGGCGCAGAGCCTGCAGGCGTTGGCCAATGTGGCTGAGGCTTCCTTCCATCGCAGCCTTCTGTCGTAGCAAAAGATTGTTGCTGTCGGTTGACAGTTTGCTCTCGGCTAACTAAGTTTGCCACCCCAGGATGCGCCGGTGAAGAACCAGACGTTGCGGCGGCGGTTGTGACCGCTGCGGCCGTCGAGACCGCAACGGCCGCGCGGCTCGAGCGGCTTCGCGCAGCCGCCGTCGACGCCGACGTCGATGCGTTCCTCGCGACGAGTGACGAGTCGATCGCCTACCTGAGCGGATTCCCGCCACTGCAGCTGGAGCGGCTGTTCGCCGTCGCTGTCATGGCGCGCAGCGGAGGCGCGATCGTCCTCCCGCGGCTCGACCTCGGGCAGATCGACGATGCGCCGGACACACTCGCGAGAGTCGCGTACGAGGCAAGCTCCGATGGCCTTCCCGAGCTGGCGGCGGCGCTTTCCGGCGCGCGTCGGATCGGCGTGGAGGAGGATCACCTGGTCTACGCGCGAGCTTCGGCGCTGCGAGAACGTGGCTTCGACGTCGTTCCGGCCGGCGGCCTGATCACCGCGCTGCGTTGGGGGAAGGACGAGTCCGAGATCGCAAAGGTCCGGACCGCGTGTGACCTCGTCGAGCATGTGCTGGCGCAAATGTTCGCCGAACTGCGCCCGGGAGTTGTCGAGCGCGAGGTCAACGCGCAGGTCGAGAGTCGGCTACGCCAGCTCGGGGCCTCCTCGGGGCATCCCCTGATCCTCTTCGGCGAGAACGCGGCCAATCCCCACGGCCAGCCGAGCCTGCGCGAGCTGCGGCGCGGCGACATCGTGTGCGCCGACCTTTCCGCCTGCCTGGACGGCTACTGGGGTGACCTGACTCGCTGCGCGACCGTGGGCCCTTCGTCCGAGTGGGCGAACGAGGCGTGGCGGCTGGTGCACGACGCGCAATTGGCGGCGATCGACGCATGCCGGCCGGGTGTGGCCGCGCGCGAGGTCGACGCCGCGCAGCGCAGCTTGGTCGAGTCGCGTCCGGATCTCGGCGCGTGCCTGCACGGCGCGGGTCATGCGATAGGTCTGGCGGTGCACGAACCCCCGTTTCTCGTTCCCCGGACGGAGACGCCGCTCGAGGAAGGGATGATCTTCACTATCGAACCCGGCATCTACCAGGCAGGCACCGGAGGCATTCGCCTCGAGGACGACGTGCTCGTGACAGCAAGCGGGCCCGAGATCCTCTCCTCCCACGCCGTCGACCTGGTCGAGCTGGAATCGTGATCCGCAGCGTGCTCTACCTGCGGCCTTGCGCCGACAACGGGGCAGCCGAGATCGTCGACTTCTACCGCCGGCATCGGGTTCTCGACCGCGCCGCACACCAGGACGGATGCCTCGGTGCCGAGCTGCAGCTGCCGACGGAGGGAAGCGGCGATGTCCTCGTGACGGCGCTCTGGCGTGACGCGGATGCCTACCGCGGCTGGCTCGACAACCCCGTCCGGGCGGAGAATGCCGACGTGCTCGGCACCCTCGTCGAGAACTTCGACGCCGGCATTTCCGGCGAGACGTATGAAGTCGTCATCCGGGCGGAGCCGCGATGAGCCGCTTCCGCGTCTCGATGGACATCGGCGGCACCTTCACCGATGTCGTCGCCTACGACGAGGAGGCGGGCGGCTACGTCGCCGGCAAGTCGTCGACGACGCCGGCCGACCTGACGAAGGGGGTCCTGAACGCGCTGGCGACGATCGACTCTCACCCGGAGGCGTGCAGCTTCGTCGTCCACGGCACGACCCAGGGCATCAACGCATTCCTCGAGCGGCGTGGCGAACGCGTGCTGCTGCTCGCGACCGCGGGGGCGGGCGACGTTTACCACATCGCTCGCGGCAATCGCACGCGGCTCTACGACATTCACTTCCGCAAGCCGACGCCGCTCGTTCCGCGCGCGGACATCGTCGAAATCGACGGCCGCCTGAACTACGCCGGCGAGGAGCTGGCGCCACTCGACCGCGATGCGGTCCGTGCCGCGGCCCGGCGCGCGCGCGACGAGGGCGTCGGCGCACTCGCGGTCGCGTTCCTCTTCTCGTACATCAACCCTGCGCACGAGCTCGATGCGGAGGCGATCCTGCTGGAGGAGCTGGGCGACGGCGTCTCGATCTCCCTCTCGCACCGGATCGCGCGCGAGTGGCGCGAGTACGAGCGGACGTCGTCGGCCGTGCTCGATGCGTACACGTCGCCGATCGTCCGCCGCTATCTCGACCGACTCGAAGGAGAGCTGCGCGCCCGCGGCCTGCAGGTGCCGCTGCACGTGATGCAGTCGAGCGGCGGCATCGTCACCGCCCAGTCGGCGCGCCAGGTCTCCCTGCAGACGCTCCTCTCCGGTCCGGTCGGCGGGACGATGGGCGGGGCGGCGCTGGCGCGGACGCTCGACCGGCCGAACCTGATCTGCATCGACATGGGCGGCACGAGCTTCGACGTTTCGCTCGTCGTCGAGGGTGCACCCGACGTCTCGTCGGAGGCATCGCTTGAGGGCTTCCCACTGCTGATGAGCGTGGTCAACATCCACACGATCGGCGCCGGCGGCGGCTCGATCGCCTACTCGGAGGCCGGCGGGCTCCGCGTCGGGCCGGAGAGCGCGGGCGCCGATCCCGGCCCCGCCTGCTACGGCCGCGGCGGGACTCGTCCGACGGTGACCGACGCGAACGTCGTCCTCGGCCGGGTTGACCCCGCCTGGTTCGCCGGCGGGCAGATGACGCTCGACGTCGAGGCCGCCCGCCGCGCCGTGGGCGAGCTCGCGCTCGAGCTCCGCCTGGAGACGGTCGAGCTGGCGGAAGGGATCTGCGACGTGGCCAACGCGAAGATGGCGCAGGCCATTCGCACGCTGACCGTGGAGAAGGGCATCGAGCCGCGCGACTTCGCACTGGTCGCGTTCGGCGGCGCCGGGCCGATGCACGCTGCGTTCCTCGCGAACGAGCTCGAGATTCCCGAGGTGATCGTCCCTCGTTTCCCGGGCGCCTTCTCCGCGTGGGGAATGCTCGAGACCGAGATCCGCAAGGACTTCTCGCGGGCGTACTTCAGCCCCCTCTCCGACCTCGACGACGAGGACCTCGCCTCGGCGGTGGAGGCGCAGGAGCAGGAAGCGATCGAGGCCCTCGCCGAGGAGGGCATCGAGCGCGGGCAGGGACGCATCGAGCATGCGCTCGACATTCGCTACGTCGGCCAGGAGTACACACTGACGATCCCGTTGCTGTCGACGGCCGAGCCGCGCGGGCCGTCGTTCCACGATGACCTTGCTCGACGCTTCGACGAGGCGCACGATCAGACCTTCGGGCACGCCAACCCGGGTGCGCCCGTCGAGCTCGTGGCACTGCGGTCGACCGGCCTCGGCGACCTCGGCCGCGTGCAACCACAGCGACTCGAGCGCGACGCCGGAGCCGCCTACGAGTACGAGGAGCGGCCGATCGTCTTCGGTCGCCTCGAGCGGAGCGCACGCATCGTGCGCCGCGACGCGCTCGTACCGGGAGCGGTCGTCGACGGCCCCGCGGTGATCGTCGAGGCGACGGCGACCACCGTCGTCCCACCGGGCTCGACCCTCCAGGTGGACGACTTCGGCCATCTCTCGATCTTGGTCGGAGTGGAGAGTTGATGGCGGTCCGGACGCTCGACCCGATCACCACGGAAATCATCCGCAGCGCGTTCTCCGCGGCGGCGAACGAGATGAACGCCACGCTCATCCGCTCCGCCTACACGCCCGTCATCTACGAGATGAAGGACTGCTCGGTCGCCCTCCTCGACGACGAGCATCGCGTACTCGGGCAGTCGGCGGGACTTCCGATCTTCCTCGGCAACCTCGAGATCTGCACGCGGCTGACGGAAGAGATGTACGGCCGCGAGGGGTGGGAGCCGGGGGACGTCTGGATCATGAACGACTCGTACATGACCGGCACACACCTCAACGACATGACCGTCTTCGGACCGATCTTCGTCGGCGACGAGCTCTCGGGCTTTGCCGCATGCCGCGCGCACTGGCTCGACGTCGGCGCGAAGGATCCGGGCGGCCCGATGGACTCGACCGAGATCTACCAGGAGGGCATCCGGCTTGGCCCGCTCAAGGTGGTCGAAGCGGGCGCGCAGCGACGCGATGTGACCGACCTGCTCGGGCGCAACAGCCGCTTCAGCTATCCCGCCGTTGGCGACCTCGGCGCGCAGATCGCGTGCGTCCGCACCGGGCAGCGCCGCCTGCAGGCGATCCTGGCCAAGTACGGCAAGGACACGATCGAGGCAGCGCGCGACGACATCTTCGCGCAGACCGAGCGCCTCGAGCGCGCCGCCGTCGGCGCGATCCCGGACGGCGTCTATCGCGCCGAGGGCTGCCTCGACAACGACGGCTCGAGCCAGGAGCCGGTGTGGGTACGGCTGACGGTCGAGATCAGCGGCGAGGAGATGACCATCGACCTGAGCGACAGCGACGACGCCAGGGGCGGCCCGGTCAATTGCGGCGATGCGCAGGCGATCTCTGCGTGCCGCGTCGCGTACAAGCTGCTCATCAACCCCGACAATCCGCCCAACGGCGGCGCCTTCCGCCCGCTCACGGTGAAGGTCCGGCGCGGCTCCGTCCTCGGCGCCGAGGAGCCATATCCGTGCCAGTGGTACTTCACCCCCCTCGGCCTGCTGATCGACCTCGTCGTCAAGGCGCTGGCGGAGGTGCTACCCGACCAAGCCGCGGGGGCGAGCTACGGCGACTCGATGGTGATCGGCATCGCCGGAATCGACCACCGCAACGGCCGCCCGTGGTTCGACCTCGAGCCCACAGTCGGCGGCTGGGGCGCGTGGCAGGGAAGCGACGGCGAGGACGGGCTGATCAACAACGTCAACGGCTCGCTGAAGGATCTGCCGATCGAGGTGCTCGAGACGAAGTATCCGATGCGAATGACGCACTACGGTTTCCGGGCCGACTCGGGTGGAGCCGGTCGCTGGCGCGGCGGGAACGGCATCGTCCGCGAGTACACCGTCGACTGCAAGCGGGCCCACGTCTCGCTGTGGTTCGAACGCTCGAAGACGCCGGCCTGGGGGTTGTTCGGCGGCGCCGACGCCGTTCCGCCGATCGTCGTGCTCAACCCCGGAACCGATCGGGAGGAGCGGTTGTTGAAGGCGAGCAGACACGGGCTGCGGCGCGGAGATGTGATTCGAACAATGACCGGCGGCGGCGGCGGATTCGGGAATCCGCAGGATCGGCTTCCCGAGGACGTTCGACGTGACATTCGCAACCGGCACGTGACGCTCGAGACAGCACGTCTGGTGTACGGAGTCGAAGTCCACACGGAGGGAAAGGAGTGAGGGCATGAAGGTGAGACGAACTGGGAAATCGGCGGCGGCCGTCCTGATCGTGGCGCTCGCCGCTGCCGCCTTCGGCGGCGGCACGAGCACAGCCAGCCCGGCAGCGGGCTGCTCGAACACCAAGGTCAAAGCCGTCGCCTTCTTCGGCTTCGCGGCGGCGAACTCGTTCGCGCAGGCGACCTGGAAGGGCGTGCAGCAGGCGGCAAAGGCCTGCGGTGCGAGCACGAAGTTCTTCGATCCGAACTTCAACTCGCAGACGCAGGTCTCGCAGATCCAAGATGCGATCACGACCGGCCAGTACCAGGTGTTCGTCATTCAGGCGAACGACGGGAACGCGGTCGTCCCGGCGGTGCGGCAGGCGATCAAGAAGGGGATCGCGGTCGTCGGCGAGTTCACCCCGATCGGCCCGAACTACGCCACCATCCAGCCGCAGGTCCCGGGGCTGATCTTCGTCGGCGAGGCGCCGGTGGCCAACGGCACGTCGCTTGGCAAGCTGGGGGTGCAGGCGTGCGCGGGCCTCAATCCCTGCAAGGTCGCCTATCTGCAGGGCTTCAAGTCGCTTCCGCTCGACAACGCGCGAACTGCGGCAGTGCTGAAGACGTTGAAGGCGGCGAAGAACGTCCAGGTCGTGGCATCGCCTGAAGGCGGCTACACGCAGGCGTCAGGCCTGAAGGCCGCACAGGACGTTCTCACCGCACACCCTGACGTCAACGTCATCATCGGCTCCTCGCAGGCGATCGAAGGCACCCAGTTGGCCGTCAAGCGTGCCGGCAAGCTCGGCAAGATCAAGCTGATCGGCAACGGCGGATCCTGCCAGGCGATCACGGGCGTCCTGAACGGCACCTGGTTCGCAAGCTACATCATCGCCGAGGCCTCCGACGGTGCGAAGGCGACGCAGCTCGGGATCGAGGCCGCGAACGGGAAGACGGTCCCGCACGCGGTGAACATCGAACAGGTACAGAATCCGCTCGGGACGAAGTCCGTCCTGCAGAAGACGCACTTCAAGGCGCAGTACTGCGACTGATGTCGCCCGCTGCTGCTGACCTCGAGGAGGCGCCGCACGAAACGGCGCGGCCCCTCCTCGAGGTGCGGGGTATTTCGAAGAACTTCGGGGGCGTGCACGCGGTGGCCGACGCGTCGCTCTCCATCGCGCCGGCAGCCGTGCATGGATTGGTCGGCGAGAACGGAGCAGGCAAGTCGACGCTCGGGAAAATTGTCGCCGGCGCGCTGGGGCCCGATGCAGGCGAGATCGTCCTCGACGGCGAGCCGGCACGCTTTCACAACCCGCGTGAGGCTCTTGCAGCCGGCATCGCCCTCATCGCGCAGGAAATCGCGCTCGTCCCGAAGGCGACGGTCGAGGAGAACGTCCTGCTCGGGATCGAGCCGCAGTCGGGCGGTCTCCTCCACCCGCGGGAGCACCGCCGGCGCTTCAACGAGCTGAACTCCCGCACCGGGTTCGGACTCAGTCCGACCGTTCGCGTGGAAACGCTGCGCGTCGCGGAGCAGCAGAAGGTGGAGATCCTGCGTGCGATCGCGCGGGAGGCGCGGTTGATCGTCATGGACGAGCCGACCGCGGCTCTGACGCGGGACGAGAGCGAACGGCTCGTCGCGGTGGTCCGCCAGCTTGCCGCGTCGGGGACCGCAGTCATCTTCGTGTCGCACTATCTCGACGAGGTCCTCTCCGTCTGCGACACCGTCACGGTCATGCGCAACGGGCGCGTCGTGCGCACGGGCCCGGCCTCCCACGAGACCCAGCGGTCGCTCGTGCAGGCGATGGTCGGCCGGGAGGTCACGCTCGAATATCCGGAGAGGACACCTCCGCCGGAGTCGGCCCCTATCGTGCTCGAGGTCGAGCACCTGAGCCGCGAGGGCGTGCTCGAGGATGTCTCGCTCTCGCTCAGAGCCGGCGAGATCGTCGGGATCGCCGGCCTCGTCGGCAGCGGCCGTACCGAGTTTGTGCGCGCGCTGATCGGTGTCGATCGCGCCGACAGCGGCGAGGTTCGCCTCGACGGGAAGCCGGTCCGGCTGCGTGGTGCACGACAGGCGGAACGCCACGGCGTGGTGATGCTCCCCGAGGATCGCAAGCGGCAGGGCCTGGTGATGATCCGTCCCGTGCGCGAGAACCTGACGCTGTCGTCGCTCGGAGACGTGTCGAGGAACGGCTTCGTCAGCAGGCGCCACGAAGCGACGCGGATAGGCGAGCTCGCGGGCAAGTTCGACATCCGCGCACGCTCTCTCGACGCGCCGGTGGCGACACTCTCCGGTGGGAACCAGCAGAAAGCACTGTTCGCGAAATGGCTCGCGCGGACGCCGAGAGTGCTGCTCGCCGACGAGCCGACCCGGGGCGTGGACGTCGGAGCGAAGCGGCAGATCCACGAGCTGATCGCCGGGCTGGCGCGCGAAGGGATGGCCGTGCTCCTCATCTCGTCGGAGTTGGAGGAGGTCCTCGGCCTGGCACACCGCATCTTCGTCATGCGCCGCGGCCGAATGGTCGCCGAGTACTCGAGCGACGAGGCGACGATGAACCGCGTGCTCGCAGCGGCATTCGCGACCGAGGCAGCATGACCGAGCAGGCTCTCCCCGAGGGCAGCGCCGGCCGCAGGGTCTGGGTGCGGCTTGCGGAGGTCGAGCTCCGCGACTACGGCGTGGCGGTCGCGTTCATCGCGCTCTTCCTCGCGCTCACCCTCGCCTCCAGCCATTTCCTCACGACGGGAAACCTCTCCAACCTGCTCGATCAGTGGGGCCCGCTCGGGCTACTGACGATTGGCGAAACGATCTGCATCCTCGCTGGGGTCTTCGATCTCTCCGTGGGCGCAATGGTCAGCGTCACGGGCGTCACCGCGACGAAGGTGGCGCTCGCGACGTCGCCGACGGTCGGTCTCGTCGCCGCGGTCGCCGCCGGGCTCGGCCTCGGCATCGCCAACGGCGTCGCCATCCACCTGACAAGGATCAACTCGTTCATCGGCACGCTGGCCATGAGCATCATCTACGGGGGGCTCGCAATCCTCATCACCGGCGGCAACATCGTCACCGTCGACAACCTCCGCTTTGGCTACATCGGCCAGGACGGCGCCTTCGGCATCACCTACGTCGGCTGGTTCTTCCTCGGCTTCACGGTGTTCGCGATTGTGCTAATCGCCAGGACCACCTTCGGCCGCTACGTCTACGCAGTCGGCGGAAACGCCGAAGCAGCGCGGTTGTCAGGAATCCGAGTCGACGTCATCCGCACGAGCTGCTTCGCCATCTCAGGGCTCGCGGCGGGGCTCGCCGGCATGCTGCTCGCCTCCAGGACGCAGTCGGCGCAGGCGGACATCGGCACCGGCTACGAGCTGACTGCGATCTCGGCCGCAGTCGTCGGGGGCACGAGCATCTTCGGCGGCGACGGCGCTGTCTGGCGCGGCTTCGTGGGGATCATGCTGCTGGCGATCATCGGAAACGGCTTCAACCTGCTCAACATCAACACCACGTACCAGCAGATCGTCCAAGGCGGGCTCATCTTCATCGCCGTCGCCGCCGATCAGCTCCTGCGACGCCGCGTATGACGGGAGCAGCGGGTTCTCCAATCGGGGTGCTGGAAGCGCTCCGACGGCGGCGTATGCACCGCTACTTCGATCCGAGTCCGCTCGACGAGGAGACGCTGCGGACGCTCGCTTGGGCGGCGACGCGGGCTCCCGCCGGAGGAAATCAGCCGTCGCGCTTCCTTCTGGTCGTGAGCGACCCACGTCTGGTGAAGACGGTCGTCGAGGTGACGCCGAGCTACATCGGGACTCTGCCGGCAGCGATCATCGCCATTCTCACCGACCTCGACAGCGCCGAGACATACATGGGAACGCAGGGACGCGAGCAGCTCTCCCGCATCGACGCCGGTGCCGCAGCCGAGAACATTGCGCTCGCCGCGGTCGAGCTGGACGTCGGCTGCTACCTCTTCCGCAGCTCGAACGAGGCGGCTCTGCGTGCCGTTCTCGAACTCCCGCCGGCCGTCAGGGTGGAGTGGCTGGCCGCGGTCGGAAGGCCGGCGGCGACACCGTCACCGGCCCCGAGAGCACCCCGGCAGGTCGTGTACGTCGACCGCTGGGGCGGCGAGCAGTGGGAGGCGCAGCGTCCGTGAGCGGATCCACGGATCAGGCCGCCTTCCGGCTCGCCACCTTCCTCGTCACGGCTGCCCGGGACCTCGTCGACGAGCCGGCCATCTACGGCCCTTTCCGCATGATCGATGCGGTCGACCGGCTGATGGCGGGCGTCTTCGACGACGACTTCATGCGCGACCTCAAGCCGGAGCTCGAGCGCGAGAAGCAGAAGGTGATGAGCGATCGCGACGCCTTCGTCACCTGGCTGGACGAGCTCGCAGCGAAGTTCGCCGCCGAGGCGAAGCGACGAAACCTTGCCGGGGGAGGACGATGATCCGTGCGGCGACCGACGTCGGCGGAACGTTCACCGACCTGGTCTACTTCCGCACCGACCCGGAGACGGGCGTGCAGGACGTCGTCACCGCCAAGTCCGACACGACCCCACCCGACTTCGAGCAAGGCGTCCTCGACGTCATCGCCAAGAGCGGCGTCTCAGCGGAGGAGATCGCCTTCCTCGCTCACGGCACGACCGTCGTCATCAACGCCTTTGCCGAGCGGAAGGGCGTCGTCACCGGCTTGATCACGACCGAGGGGTTCCGGGACGTGCTCGAGATCGCGCGCGGAAACCGCCCCGACTTCTTCAACCTTCACTACGAAAAGCCGCCGCCGTTCGTCCCGCGCTACCTGCGCCGCGAGGTACGCGGGCGGCTCGCCCAGGACGGAAGCGAGCGGTGGCCGCTCGACCTGGGTGGCCTGGACGAGGTCGTCGACGACTTCCGCCGCGAGGGCGTGCAGGGGATCGCGGTCTGCCTCCTCCACGCGTACGCAAATCCGTCGCACGAGCGAGCGGTGCTCGAGCGTGTGCGCGAGCTGTGGCCGGCGGTGTCGATCGTCGCGTCGCACCAGATCACGCGGGAATGGCGCGAGTACGAGCGGACGAGCACGACTGTTCTGTCGGCGTACGTCCAGCCGATCGCCGAGCGGTATCTCACCCGCCTCTCGGACCGCATGCGCGAGCGGCGGTTCGGCGGACAGCTGTACATCATGCAGTCGAATTGCGGCGTCGACTCGGTCGAGAAGACCCGTGAGATCCCGATCACGATGATCGAGTCGGGCCCGGCGAGCGGCTTTTGGGGGGCAGCCGAGCTGGGCCGGCTCATCGGCGAGCCGAACGTCGTCGCGCTCGACATCGGCGGTACCACTGCAAAGTGCTCGCTGATCGAGGGCGGGCAGGTGCGGATCATCTCCGACTACTGGATCGAGCGCAGCCGCCGCTCCGCCGGATATCCGATCCTCGTTCCCGTCGTCGACCTCGTCGAGATCGGCCAGGGCGGCGGAAGCATCGCCTGGGTCGACGACTTCGGCAAGCTCCACGTCGGTCCGCAGTCCGCCGGCGCCGTCCCGGGTCCGGCCGCGTACGGTAAAGGCGGCACCGAGCCGACGACCACCGACGCGAACCTCGCGCTTGGGCGGATCAACCGGGACTACTTCTGCGGCGGCGAGATCGAGGCGGACATGGCCGCCGTCGAACGCGCGCTCTCCGCCACGGCCGACCGTCTCGGCGTCGACACGACCGAGGCCGCGCGCGGCATCGTCCGCATCGCCAACAACAACATGGTCAACGCTCTCAAGCTCGTCTCGCTCAACCGGGGCCACGACCCGCGCGACTTCACGCTCGTCGCCTTTGGCGGCGGTGGTGGTATGCACGCCGTCGCGCTCGCGGCCGAGCTGGGCATCCGGAAGGTCGTCGTCCCTCGGGCGGCCGACGTCTTCTCCGCCTGGGGGATGCTGATGAGCGACCTCCGCCGCGATTACTTCCTCACGCGGCTGATCACGTTGCACCCGGAGAACGCGGAGCGGGTCGATGCGGTCCTCGCTGAGATCATTGGCGCGGCGCTGGAGCAGTTCGGGCGCGAGGGAATTTCGCCAGCGAACGTGCGGTTCCTCCGATATGGAAACCTCCGGTACGAGAACCAGGAGCACAGCGTCGAGGTGCTCCTCCCTGACGGCGCGGTCGAAGCCGCCGCAGTCGAGGAGATCGCCACCCGCTTCCACACCGCCTACGAGCGGGAGTACACCTATCGCCTCGACGCTCCGGTGGAGTTCGTCGGCGCGCACGTCGTCGCAATCGCCGAGGTCGGCAAGCTCACGCCCGCGCAGCTGCCGTCGACGGGCCGCACCCTCGACGATGCGAGCAAGGGAAGGCGTCCCGTCGACTACGCCACGGAGGGAGTCCGAGAGGCGTCCATCTACACGGGCGAGCTGCTCGAACCAGGCATGAGGCTCGCCGGCCCCGCGATCGTTGAGACGAAGGGGACGACGATCGTCGTCCATCCGGGGAGCGAGGGCGCTGTGGACGAGTACGGAAACCTGGTGATCTCGCTCGGATGACGACCACACAGATAGAGCCCACGGCCGACCCGATCACGCTCGAGATCATCCAGAGCTCACTGCAGGCGATCAGCGACGAGATGTTCGCCGCGTTCCGCAAGACGGCGATGAGCGCGATCATCTACGAGGTCCTCGACATGGGCACCGCAATCACGGACGGCGCCGGCAACCTCGCCTCTTCGGGCGCCGGCATCCCTGCATTCGTCGGCGTCCTCGACAAGGCCGTCAAGCGGATCATCGAGCTCAACGCGGCCGACGGCATCCGTCCGGGTGACGTATTCGCCACCAACGACCCCTACTACGGCGGCGTCACGCACCTGAACGACGTCGTCCTGGCGATGCCGGTCTTCGCCGATGACGAGCTCGTCGCCTGGACGGCGAACATCGCCCACTGGAACGACATCGGCGGCATGGTGCCGGGCGGAATCTCCAACGAGGCGACGGAGATCTTCCAGGAGGGGCTGCGTCTGCCCGCCGTCAAGCTCATCGCCGGCGGCACGCCGATCCGCAGCGTGATGGAGATCATGCAGGCGAACAGCCGGCTGCCCGACTACCTCCAGGGGGACATGTGGGCGGGCATCGCGGCAGTCCGCGTCGGCGAGCGTCGCATCCTCGAGCTCATCGACAAGTACGGCCTCGACACCTTCACAACCGCGCTCGAAACCTTCATGACCTACGGGGAGCAGGTCGCGCGGAGCGCACTCAGGAATCTCCCGCAGGGCCGCTTCACGCTCGAGGAGGAGCAGGACAGCGGCGCCGTCTACACGGTCACCGTCGAGATCAGCGAGGACGAGTTCGTCGTCGATCTCAGGGACAACCCCGACCAGGATCCCGGCCCGAACAACGCCTCCCGCGACGGGACGATGGTCGCGGCGCAGATGATCTTCATGAACATCAGCGGCGCGCACGCTTCCGCCAACGCCGGACACTTCCGACCGCTGAAGCTCCTGACGCGCCCCGGCTCCGTTTTCGACCCCAAGCCGCCGGCCGCGTTCGGCACCTACTACGAGGTGGAGATCCGCATCTACGACCTCATCTGGCGCTGCCTCGCCCCCCACTTCAAGGAGCTGCCGGCTGGAAGCTTCGCTTCGATCTGCGGAACCTTCATCGGCGGCCCCCATCCCGACACCGGGCGGCACTTCACGATCGTCGAGCCCGAGGTCGGCGGGTGGGGCGGCTCGGCCTGGCAGGACGGAAACAGCGCCGTCTTCAGCGGGTTCCACGGCGACACGTTCAACTGCCCAGCCGAAGTCGCCGAAGCGCGGTACGGCCTGTTCGTCGAGCAGCTCGCCCTCAACGAGGAGCCGGGCGGCGAGGGAGAGCATCGCGGCGGCAAGGGCATCGTCCTCGACTACCGCGTCCGCTCCAACGGCTGCTTCTTCACATGCGCATACACGCGCAACAAGCACAAGCCGTGGGGCCTCGAAGGTGGCCGCGAAGGCTCGCCCAACTACGTCGAGGTGATTCGCGGCGATGGCCGCCTGGAGGAGTACGCCCTGGTGACCGCGCTCGAAGTCAACGAGGGCGACGTCATCCGCCTCCACACCGCCAACGGCGCTGGGTACGGCGACCCGGGCCGGCGGCCGCGTGAGCTCGTGCTCGCCGACCTGCGCGACGGCTACATCAGCCAGGAGACCGCGCGCACCGTCTACGGCTTCAGTCATCCGGCGCCGAGGGGGCTGGATGAGACATCCCGGCGATCTGTCACGCCGGAGGTCGCGGGTTCGAGTCCGTCGCTCCCGTCCGTTGTTCAAGCCGTTTCGGGGTCTCTGACTTAAGGCCCCGGGTGCGGTTCGCAAGCGTTCCACAAGCGTTCCGCGCCAGAGAGCGGACCCGAAAGGGCGTTCTGGTGAGATCACGCTCGCGCAGCCGAGAGTCCGCGGCGCAGGCAGGCTTAATCAGCCGTTCCGCGGCTCGTATGGCGGCCTCACTTTTGCCGTGAAAGTCCGTACAGAGGCTTTATCGGGAGGACACAAGCGGGGCATAGCCTCGGCGCGTCAACGAGAGGGGCGTCATGTTCCGGTTCGTCTCGACGGCGCTGGTGATCCTGTTTGTGTTCGTGGGGTCAGACGCTCGCAGCGCATCCTCGTCGCCGGTTTATAACGGCCGTATTGCGTTCACCGCTTCGACGGGGATCGCTTCGATGAACCCGGATGGGAGCGGGCAGTGGGGCGTCGACTTCCAGCCGAGCGGCGTTCGCGAACGGAGCGAACATCTGGCTCGTCAACGCCGACGGAACCAACCGGCGGCAGCTGACGAACGACACGGGATATGCGCGCAGACCGACCTGGTCACTGGACGGCAAGACGATCGCGTTCGCGGCGTATCACTACGACGCGTCGGGCTCACAGCTCATCTGGGAGGTCGACGCCGCGACCGGGAAGGAGAAGGTGCTCACCACCACTGCCGGAGCCGACACGGATCCTGCGTGGTCGCCGGACGGCAAGACGATCGTTTTCCAGAGTTCGCGCGGAGGCGTGCAGGGGATCTTCTCGATGAACCCCAACGGTACCTCTATCCATCCGCTGCACACGACGCCGCAGTTCTCCGACCAGCCGGCATGGTCGCCCGACGGGACGCAGATCGCCTACCAGTCCAACGGCCAGATCTGGGCGATGAACGCCGACGGGAGCAATTCGCACGCGCTGACGACCGACGGCAACTACAACACGTTCCCGGTGTGGCAGCCGATCGGGCCGCCGCCCCCTGGGTGCACGCTGTGGGGAACAAGCGCGAACGACCTGCTCGTCGGCACCAACGGCAACGACACCATCTGCGGCCTGGACGGAAACGACACTATCATCGGCCTCGGCGGCGACGACACACTCTACGGCGGCAACGGCGACGACTACCTCGCCGGCGGTCTCGGCCGCAACGATCTCTTCGGCGGCGACGGCAACGACAAGATCGACGCGCGCAACGGCTCGATGGACATCGTCACCGGCGGCACGGGTCGCGATACCGCGATCATCAGCGGTCCGCGCGGGACGTTCCTGTCGAGCATCGAGCGACCGCGTATCGACGCCGACATCGCTGCGTGGATGCCCGCGACGGCAGATGCGTTCGAGGCGACGAATCCGCCGCAGCTCGCCTTCGACGGCCTCATCCAGGACTGGTGGAACTCCGGCGGCAATCCCCCGCACTGGGTCGAGGTCGACCTGCAATACCCACGAACGATCGGCCGCGTACAGCTGATCGCACCCCAAATCGACTTCCCCTCGACCGTCCTTCTACTCGGACGCTCCGCCGACGACCAGCCCTACCGACTCCTGCACACATTCGACGGCCGCTTCGGCCTCTTCGCCGACCTGCAAGAAATCAACTTCAAGCCGACCCATCCGTGGACAAACATCCGCTACCTC
>WNFR01001645.1_pt1 | contig 23954 bp, 17 predicted proteins | sample 5400221 | NCBI WGS metagenome assembly WNFR01 (sample SAMN13153357, study PRJNA577476) | soil metagenome | isolation source: 40 cm soil under Madrone tree | place: USA:California | collected 2016-06-14 | reverse complement strand
CACCTCGTCCGTGGCGGCTTGCCCGACATTGGGCAGCAACAAACAGCCAAATACAATTGCCCCTGCAATAGGCGTGAGTTTCGCCATGGATCGCCTCTCCGTGTCCGTCGATTACACGGCTGGCGGCAATGCAATGCCGCCAGCCGCCGATCGTCATCGGTCAGGCGGGCAATGGCGGAGCGCGGGACAGGAAAGCGTGTTGCGGGGAATACCCGACGAGCGGGGCGACTAGCGTGCGGTACGGGGTGCCGATTTGAGCCGGCGCGAAGGTTGGCGAGTGGCCCGTGCCGCCCGCTGCCGCCAGCACCGGCGCATACGATTGGCAGGCCGGGCAAGACTGACTGGAGGCCGGGACACCCCGCGATTTACCGGACGCGCTCAGGTGAGAGTATTCGTGCATCACCGCGCCGGTCTGTGCGACCAGCAGTGCGAGCGCGAGGAGCACGCCGAGCCTCGCAGCCTGGCGGCGGCAGGGCAGGAACTGGGCCTGTGCCATACCTGTAAGTATAGCGTGGGGAGAGAGCTCTCACGCCCCGGTGGGGAGAGAGCTCTCACGCCCCGGTGGGTTCTCCTGCCGGAATTCATCCGGATCCGACCCGATGTGGTCGTCTGCCCGAAGCAAGAAACGGGTGGGATAGCGAGGCTTGCGAGACCATCATTTCCCCTGTCCCACACCCGCAAAGGAATGACCGTGAGCTTTCAGATCTCCGCCCTGCCCCTGGAGCCGTTCAAGCACCTCATCGGGCGACCCGCTGACACCCTGGCAGCGCACGCAGCGGGCCGAGTCGTGGCCGACAGGAAGCCGGGGTTCCCTTGCCGCGTTTCGCTCGTCGACGCCGAGATCGGCGAGAGCGTACTGCTGCTCAACTACGAGCACCTGCCGGCAGCCTCGCCGTACCGCTCCCGTTACGCGATCTACGTGCGCGAGAGTGCGACCCGGGCTCACCCCGAGGTCAACGAAGTTCCGCAGCAACTGCGGCTGCGGCTTCTGTCCGTACGCGCGTTCGACGCGGCGGCGATGTTGCTCGAGGCAGATGTCGTGGATGGCACCGCGGTCGAGCAGGTCATCGAACGCATGTTCGACAACCCGCGCGTGGCCTGTCTGCACCTGCACAACGCCAAGGCGGGCTGTTATGCCGCACGGGTCGAGCGGGTCAATCGCTCATGCCGTTTGAGGCCGCGTCGCGCTGATTGAGGGGGCCGAGGCCAAAGATGACGATGTGTCGTAGCTGGGAGTTCATGGCTCTCCTTGGCGTGCCCAGGGCCGGCGGTTGATTCATCCGGTAGCGAGAATCTTCGCGAGGGGCTCCCAATAGTGCGCGTGCCAGCCGGCCGCCAGGTGCGCGGCGTTCCCGGTGGGGAAGCCGGTGTGGTCAAAGACGATCCTGGTGCCCGGGCTCAGATCCAGCAGCTCGAAGCGCGCGAGCGAGTACACGCCACGGTTCCAGTTTCCAACCCGCCACGCCTGGACAATCAACTCGTGCGGCACCAGCTCGATGTGCCGGCCCACGATGTAGCCCCCGAAAAGGACGAAGCGACCCCCCTCATCCGAGCTGATCCGGGTCGGCTCAGGTCTCTGCGACAGCTCTTTCATGACCCCGCTCGCCTGCGTCACTTTGTCGAATACCCGGGTGTCAGTCAGGGCCTCATAGACGCGCTTGCGAGTGGCGCTGAACGTCGGCTCCTGATGTATGGATTCTGCCGCACGGGAAATCTCCCCGGCCGTTGCAGCGCACGCGGGCCCGCCCGGCCACGCTAGCCCGCCCACGGCGATGGCGCCGCCGGTCAGGACCTGCCGCCTATTCGAGGCGCTCATACACCCCCCGGGCATCTTTGAGCGTCTGCAGCACACCGGCCTTCTCGGTCGCCGAGTTCCAGTCGGGATAGCTGGCGGTGGTCTGCAGCAGGTGATCGATCCACGCCTTGAAATAGCGCGCGTCATCCGGTGAGCGCGGCCTCTCGCCGCGCACTGAAACGTAGACCGGGCTCGTGGTCGCGTAGACGAAGTTGTCGAGCACCGGATATTCCGCTTTGGCGGTGAACGCTCGCAGCAGGCACCAGCCGCTGCTCGCGATCGGCAGCGTGCCGCTGACTTCGAGCCTGTCGCGACGAGTGCCGAGTGCGAGTTCGCGGGCGATGCGCCCGTTACAGACGACCTGGGCGTGGTCAACGGGCACGATGGAGCGCAGGCGGGCGCTAAAAGACACGCTTTGGCCGCGTTCGAGGCGCAGGGTTGACCCGATGGGATTGCCGGCGACGGAAAAATCGAGCAGCGGTCCGTTGGTGGCGAACGTTCGCCCCTGCCGCAGCGCCTCCAGCCAGGACTCGCTGCTGAGCGCGCCGTTCGCCACCGTGGCATAAACGCGGTTCAGGCCGACCGGTCCGCGCAGGGTCGCGTAGTTGGCCATCGCATCGGTGCCTCCGGCGGCCGGGATCCTGAAGCCCAGGTTGAGCAGGCGGTACCACACGCCGGCCGTCGCCTGATGATCGGCGAACGCGACGATTTCGAGGTAGTCGACCTTGCCCAGCGCAACATCGACGGGGAGTTCGTCGGCGTCGGTGTGAGCAGGCTTGGTCAGTGGCCGCGGTTCCTCCTCGAATGGATGTACGTAGCCGACCAACGCGCCCTGCGCGTGCGCCAGGTCTGCCACATCCGCATTCGTCGGGAACAGGCTCGCCGCCGCCGTGTTCGGGTAGCCCGCATAGCCGGGCAGCAGGGTGTTGCCATGCATGCCGAGCACACCCAGGTGACCCCAGTAGCTGGTGTGGAATTCCTGGCCATGAACCACCAGCGTCCCGGGCTTCGATGCCGGGTCAACCCCTTGCCCGCCGTAGGCGATGTCGGGGAAGCGCTGCTCCTTGTTTACGATGAGATTCTCGACAATGTCGAGATCCTCCGCCTCCGCCTGCAGGACCAGGTGCGCAGGCGTGTTGCGGTAGTGTCCACCGTAGTTCATGTGCACGTGCACGTCCGCGCTCACCCAGCGCTGGTCCGTTGCGTCAAGCCAGGGGCGCGCGGGCATCACGGCCGCGACATCCGCCATCGCTCCGGCACGCACCTCGAGCGTGTGACGCTCGGGTTGGCGCGCAAGACCCTTCATCAGCTCGACGCTGACGGTGCCCGCGGGGACCTCGATCAGGTCGTCGCCGGTGGTGTGAAAGTAGCGCGCTTCGAACGGATGCTCGCTACGATCGAACTCCGCGTGATGCGTCCAGGCGTGGGCAGGGGCGTAGAACCGCCCGGTCGCGTCCGTGACCACTGCCCGCGCCGGCGTCGGCAATCCATGTTCGTCGCGCACCGAGAGGTGCACGGTGCCGCTGGGGCGCAAACGGTGTCTGTGCGTCACTTCCAGCACTCGTGAGCCACCTCCGGGCAGCCCCAGCAACCGTAGTTGCGTGTCGCCGTCACGATTCGAAATGAAGGCAATCTGCTCCCCGTCCGGGGACCATCGCGGGCTGGTTTCGTCCCACTCTCCATAGGTCAGCGGGAACGGCTCGCCGCCGTTGGCGGGCATCAGCCAAAGCTGCAGCCAGTTGCGGCCGAGGTACGAGCTGTACACGATCCGTTTCCCGTCGGGCGAAAAGTCCGGTCGCGCCTGCCAGTTGGTCTCCTCGTAGCGCAGCTCAACCGCTTGCGCGCCGGGAACCGCCGGCGCGCGCCACAAGCCCCCGGTGCCGTGAATGCGACCGCGATTGGAAACGAACACGACCGCCTGGCCGTCGCGTGTCCAGGTCGGGTTGATCTCGTGGTCGTAGGCGCTGTAGTAGTAGCGCGGCAGCGAGCTCTTGTTCTCCTCCGTCAGACGGACCGGGTTGGTCAGCTGTTCCTCGTGCACCTCGGCGACAAACAGGTGAAAGTGGCGGTGGTAGGCAGTCGATACATAGACGACTCGCTGACCATCCGGAGACCAGCGCGGCTCGACGTTGACCGCACCACCATGGGTCAGTTGCCGTGTGCGACCCGAAGTCAGATTCAGAAGCCACAGCTCGATCGCCTCCCCCTGAGCCGATGCATAGACGATGAAGCGCCCGTCGGGTGACCAGTCCGGTTGGTAGTCGTAGCCCGGACCGTCGGTCAGCTGCTCGGCGCGGGTTGAATCGATCTTCTGACGCCACAGCGAGCCCGCCATGGAAAACGCCACCTCGCGGGAGTCCGGCGCCCAGGCGGCACTGCTCGGGCCGCTGGTCAGCTGTGGCAGGTACATCTCGCGGTAGTAATAGGAATGTGGCAGGTCGATCGGCGGCACCGGCTGCGGCTGGGCACACAGGGAGCTGCTCGCCAGCACGCCGAGCAGCATGAGTTGCAGGTGCCTGGCCATCGGGTTCTCCACGCGACGCTAGACGACGCGGTGTCCTCACGCAAGCAGGGGACCTGCCGTTCCCCGCAAGTGAGCGCCGTCGCGCCGAGGCAAAACCTCAATGTACTCAAGGGGTCCGGCCGCTGTTGCGGCGTACATCCGGGCGGACCCGCGTCACATTTCCCTGCCCTTGGGGAGGAGTTGTGACCGCCCGCGCGGAACCTGGGAATCTTCTGTGAAACCGCTCCCCCCGTCATGGCGGGTTTTCCGACTCAATGTATAGCGCGGGACGACATGTCCCGGTAGGAGTTGCTGTGCGATCCACTTATCAACGACGCGCGTCGCTGCTGCTGGCTGCAGCCCTGGTGTTGGCGGGCGGCGCCTGGGCGCAGCCTGCGCAACTCACCTCCGAGCTCGTGGTTGAGCGGGTGGAATGGGTCGACGGCAAAGCCGTGTTCAAACCGGCGCAGCTCAGCAAGCCGGGGGACGTGCTGGAGTATCGGGTCAGGTACACCAACCGCTCCGCCTCCGCCGCCACCGGCCTGGTTGCCAATCTGCCGATCCCCGCGGGCACCACTCTGGTGGCGCATTCCGAGCTGCCCCCGGGCGTGCTCGCCAGCATCGACGGCGCGCACTTCGCGCCGCCCCCGTTGATGCGCTCAGTCAGGCAACCCGACGGCAACGAGCACCCGATGCCGGTGCCGATCGAGGAGTACCGCGCGCTGCGCTGGAACCTGGGCACGCTGGCCGCCGGCCAGAGCGCGCAGGTGCAGGCACGGGTGCGGGTGAACACCGTACAACCGCCGGCGGCGAGCCCGCCGGCCCCCGCAAAACCCTAGAGGACCCACGGAAGTGGCGTACCCCAGGCTTGGGAGTTGACCATGAGTGCCTTAGCGTTTCATCTTTCCTCACCCGCACGCCCCGGTAGCGGCTGGCTGCGCCGCGCCACGGCCTGCCTCGCCGCCGGCGTCCTGGTGTTGGTTGCCCTCGGCGCGCAGGCGACACCGCCGCCCGCCGGCACTTCGATCAGCAACCAGGCTTCCGCCACCTACACCGATTCGCAGGGCGTATCACACACCGTGACCTCCAACGTGGTGCAGACCACGGTGCAACAGGTCGCGAGTCTCACGCTGACCCAGAACGGCGCGCAGAACGCCACCGCCGGCAGCGTCGCCTACTACCCGCACACCCTGACCAATACCGGCAACGGCAGCGACACCTTCAACCTCACTACCGCCAACGCCGGCGCTTTCACCCTGAGCACGGTGCAGATCTACGCCGACAACGGCAGCGGTCAGCCCACCGGCTCGCCCATCACCTCGAGCGGGCTCCTCAACACCGGCGCGACGTTCAGGTTCATCGTCGCCGCCACGCTCCCGGGCACCGCCACCGCCGGTCAGACCAACGCCCTCACGGTGACGGCTACCAGCGTGTTCGACGCCACCAAGACATCCGCCAACACCGACACCACAACGGTTACCAACAACGCCGTGGTTTCCGTGACCAAAGCGGTGAGCGCGGCCAGCGGCGCAGCAGGATCGGGGCCCTATACCTACACCCTGACCTACACCAACACCGGTAACAGCACCGCCACCACGGTCGCACTGAGCGACGCGATTCCCGCGGGCATGACCTATGTCGCCGGCTCCGGCCGCTGGAGCGTGACCGGAGCCACCGCGCTGTCCGACAGCGGCGGTACCAGCGGCACCGCGCCCAACACCATCACCTCCACCTACACGGGCGGCAGCAACACGTTTGCCGCGACCGTGGCGCAGGTGCCGGCCGGGCAATCCGGCACGGTGAGCTTCCAGGTCAACGTCGCCGCCGCCACCGCCGCCGGCGTGTTGAGCAACACGGCGACCTACTCCTACAACAACGGCGCGGGCACGACCGTTCCCGGGTCCTCGAATACCGTGCCGTTCACCGTACGCCAGGGCGCCAGCCTCACCCTGACCGGTCAGACGGTGGCCGGGCCGGCCGCACCCGGCGCCATGGTGAGCTTCACCAACACGCTTACCAACACCGGCAACGCCACCGACACCTTCAATATCACCACCGCGACCAGCACCTTCCCGGCCGGCACGACTTTCCAGTTGTTCAAGAGTGACGGCGTCACCCCGTTGACCGACACCAACGGCGACGGCACGCCCGACACGGGTCCGGTGGCGGCCGGCGCTACGTACAACGTGATCGTCAAGGCGACGCTGCCTCCCAATGCGACCAACAGCGGCGCGCCCTTCACCGTGCAGAAGACGGCGACTTCGGTGGCCGATGCAACCAAGTCCGCCACCGCCACCGACACCCTGAGCGCCATATCCGCCGACGCGGTGGATGTGACCAACAACAGCGTCTACAACGCCGGCACGCCGGCCCCCGGCCAGGGCGCGGGTCCCGAGGGCGCTGCCGTGATCACCAACACCACCAACCCCGGCACCAGTACCACGTTCGTGCTGGTGGCCAACAACCGCGGTCCCGCGCCCGACAGCTACAACCTCGGCGCCAGTACCGTGTCGAACTTCGCGAGCCAGACGCTGCCGGCCGGCTGGACGGTGACCTTCAAGGCCGACGGTGGCGCGGGCAACTGCTCGACCACGGGAGCCACGATCACCAGTACCGCCACGGTGGCGGCGGGCGGCGCGGCGACGGTGTGCGCGGTGGTCAGCGTCCCGGCCGGCTATGCCGCCGGCACCAACGACCTGTACTTCCGTGCGCTGTCACCCAACTCGGGGGTGAGCGACACCATCCATGATGCGGTTGCCGTCAGCGCCGCGCGCTCGATCAGCCTGACGCCCAACCATGCCGGCCAGACCACGCCCGGCGGCTCCTATGTCTACACGCAGACACTGACCAACACCGGCAACGTGACGGAGGGCAACGGCACGGTCAGCTCGATCGCGCTCAGCACGGCCAACAACCAGGCCAGCTGGACCTCGACCCTGTACTACGACGCCAACAACAACGGCACCCTGGATGCCACCGACCCGCAGATCGGCGGCAACCTCAATACGGTGGCGGGCCTCGCCGGCGGGCCGGCCGCGGGGCAGTCGATCACCGTGTTCGTCAAGGTGATCGCGCCGAGCGGCGCGCTTGCGGGCGCGGTGAACGCGACCACCGTCACGGCCACCACCACCAACGGCACGTACGGCACCACCGTGCCGGCACCGGCCGTGGCCACCGACAGTACCACCGTGATCGCCGCCAACCTCAACCTGACCAAGGCCCAGGCGCTCGACGCGGGCTGCACCGGCCCGACCGGCGGCACCTCCTACAGCGCGACCGGCGTCAGCGCCAAGCCCGGCCAATGCGTGCTGTACCAGATCACGGTGACCAACGCCGGTGTGGCCAACGCCACCTCGGTGGTGGTGTCGGATGCGACGCCGACCTTCACCACGCTCAGCAGCGCGTCGGCGACCACCGTGGGCAGCATCGCGGCCGGTGCGCCGGCCGTGGGCGGCACGGGCACGATCAACGCCAACGTCGGTACCCTGACTCCCGGTCAGTCCGCCGTCGTGACGTTCGGCGTGCGGATCAATCCTTAGCGCGGTCACGGGTGTGGCGGGGGCATGGGCGCCTCCAGCACCGGTCGCCCACGGTTATGCTCCGCCTGCTGCGCCGGTTGCTGATCACGGGACTGCTGCTGACCCTGTCGGTGGCGGCTCAGGCCGCCCCGCCGCCGGCGGGAACCCTCATCAGCAACACGGCCGGCGATAGCTTTATCGATCAGGCCTCGGGGGCGTCGGTCAGTCTCACCTCGAACACCGTCACCACCACGGTCGTCACCAGCAGCACGGCGGTGCTGGCGGTCGCACTGGCTGCCTCCACCAGTGCAAGCACTCCGGGCGCCACCTTCAACCTCACGGCGAGCGCCGCCAACGGCGGTGGCGCGGCGGCCAACCCGGTTGCGGTCACCGTCAATGGCGCGAGCGCCAGCCTGTTCCTGCTCAGCCTTCAGGTCCCGGCCAACACCAGGTTCGCGAGCGCGCAACCGGTGAGCGCCGGCGCGCAGCTCCTCTACCATGTGCTGGGAACCGCCGCAAACACTTACGTCACGTCTGTTCCGGCCGGCGCGACCGTCGATGAGGTCGCCTGGTCGCTCCCCACCCTGCCACCCGGAGCAACTCTGGTTGGCCAATTGAGCGTCACGGTGAACACCAATGCCAGTGGCTCGCTCACCGCGGCGGCATCCACCGCCTGGGCCAGCGCGCCGCAGGGAAGCGCCCAGAGCACGCCGAGCAATACGGTGGTCGTGCAGCTGCCGGCGCGCGCGGCGGCCATCGCCTACTTCACCAGCGCCAGCTATGTCACGCCGAGTGCTTCAGGCCTGACCGGCAGTCCGTTGTTCGTGCAGGTGGATGCCGCCTCGTGCAACACCGATCCCACCCGCGCGCTCACGGCGCCGGTCACACTCACCAGCAAACTCACCGGCGATGTCGAAATCCTCACCGCGGTCGAAAACGCGCCGAACACCGGCCTGTTCCGCATTCAACCGGACGTACCCACCGCCAACGCCGCGAGCCACGTGGCCGCCTCGGGTGACGGCATCCTGGAAGTGCTGCCGAACGATGTGGTGACCGCCACCGTGACCCACTGCGGTGCTGTGACGGTGTCGGCGACCACCACGTTGCTGATCGACCCGGGTGGCCTGCTGATCGACAAGACCGCCGACCGGCTCACCGCGCAGGTCGGCGACTTCGTCGACTACGCCGTCAAACTCAACAATGCCAGCGGCACAGTGCTTGCCACCACGCTCGTCAACGACCGCCTGCCCGCCGGCTTCGTCTACGTGAGCGGCACGGCGCGCCTCAACGGCACGCCGCTGACCGATCCGGCCGGCGGCGGGCCGGGACTGCGGTTCAGCCTGGGTGTGTTGGCGAAGGGCGCACCAGCCACGCTCAGCTACCGCGTGCGTGTGGGTGTGGGCGCGCAAGGCACCACCGGCGTCAACACCGCACAGGCCGTGAGCGGCAGCATCGTGTCCAACCGTGCGAGCGCCTCGGTGCAGATCATCGGCGGCGTGTTTGCCGCCGAGGCCTACCTGATCGGCAAGGTCTATGCGGATTGCAACGCCAACGGCGTGCAGGATGCGGGTGAGCCCGGCGTTCCCGGCGTGCGCATCTACCTGGAGGACGGTACGTACGCCGTCACCGACGAAGAGGGCAAGTACAGCCTGTACGGCTTGATTCCACGCCTGCACGTGGCCAAAGCCGACCTCACCACGTTGCCCGCCGGTGCTCGTCTCGAAGTGCTCAACAACCGCAATGCGCTGGATGCCGGCAGCGAGTTCGTCGACCTCACCGACGGTGAACTGCACAAGGCCGACTTCGCCCTCTCCGCGTGCAGCCCGTCGTTGCACGAAGAGATTGCGGTCCGTCGCCGGGCGCTCACCCACCCGTCCGAAATCGTCCTCGCCGCGGGCAGCCTGTGGCAGGCGAACGCTGCGACCGCAGCGGTCGATGCGCACACCCTGCCCTCGAGCGGTGTCATCCGCTTGCCCGGGCAATCCCCGAGCGCCTTGGGGGGTGCCGCGCCCACCGCCTCGCAGGCCCCGATGGCCTCGGCCATGCCCGGCATCGCGCCCTTTGCCACCCCTGTTGCAGCACTCGGTGCGGTGGCAGATCCGGGAGGCCCGTACGCGCCGCAGGCCCAGGGCGTGCCGCAGCCGCTCAACACCCCCTCCGAGAAGCTGTCGCAGCAGCAGTCCACGGCCGCACCCACCGCGGCGCCTGATGAGTCGGAGTTTGCGGACTTCAAGGCTCTGCGGCGGACTCTGCGGGCGGAGGCTCTGGAAAAGCTGCTCCCCTCCATGGACCCGCAGGTTGGTTTCGTCGGGCTGAGTGACGGCGAAGTGCTGACGATCAATCAGGCGAGCGTGCGGGTCAAGGGCCCGCTCGGCGCCCGCCTTGAACTCTCGGTGAACGGGCAGCGCATTGCGCAAACCCAGGTCGGCAAGAAGAGCAGCCTGCAGGACACCGGCGTGGTCGCCTGGGAGTACATCGGCGTCGATCTCTTACCCGGAAGCAACGCGCTGAGCGTGCGCGCGCTCGATGATTTCGGCATCGTACGCGGCAGCGCGCAGATCACCGTGCTGGCGCCGGGACCCTTGAGCCGGATCGTCATTGAAGCCCCGGCGCGCGCGGTGGCCGACGCGGCGACCCCCGTGCCGATCACGGTTCTGCTGCGCGACGCCGACGGGCTGCCGGTCGCAGCACGCACGCCGATCACGCTCAGTTCGAGCCTCGGACAGTGGCAGCTCCCCGGCGAGGCGGCCGGCTCGCTCCCGGCTTCCCCCGCTCAGCGCTTCATCACCGGCGGGGTCGCGCACCTGCTGCTGCTGCCCCCGGCGCAGCCGGGCCAGGCCGAGCTCGCCGTGAGCAGCGGCACGGTGAAAACCACGACCACACTCGAATTCACGCCGCAGCTGCGGCCGATGCTCGCCGTCGGCCTGATCAGCGGCACGCTCAACCTGCGCAACCTCAACCCATCGGCGCTGCAGCCTGCGCAAAGCGCTGACGTGTTCGAACGCGAGATCGAGAGCGTCTCGCACAATTTCGATGGCGGCAAAGGCGCCGTGGCGGCGCGCAGCGCCCTGTTTCTCAAGGGCAAGGTGCTGGGGTCGACCCTGCTGACCCTCGCTTACGACTCCGACAAGCCCTCCGACATCACGCTGTTCCGCGACATCCAGCCCGACCAGTTCTATCCGGTGTATGGCGACTCGTCGGCGCGCGGGTTCGACGCCCAGTCCACCGGCAAGCTGTACGTGATGGTGCAGAACGGCACCAACTATGCCCTGCTCGGCGACTATGCCACGCAAAGCGACAACCCGGCGCGTCAGCTCACCCAGTATGCGCGCGCGCTCAACGGCGCCAAGGCTCACTGGCAGCTCGGCAGCGTCACGGTCGATGGTTTCGCGAGCGAAACCTCCACCACCCAGAGCGTGGTCGAGTTCCGTGCCAACGGCACCTCCGGCCCGTTCGCGCTCGACCTGCGCGGCGTGGCCAACAGCCAGCAGGTCGATCTCATCACGCGCGATCGCAACCAGCCCGCCCTGATCCTGAACGACACGCCGCTCACGCCGTTCACCGACTACGCGATCGAGCCGTACACCGGGCTGCTGCTGCTGAAGAATCCGGTCGCGAGCATCGATGCCAACCTGAATCCGGTCTACGTGCGCGTGAGCTACTCCGTTGACGCCGGCGGGCCGAAGCACTGGGTCGAGGGGGCCGATGCGCGCCTGCGGCTCTCGAGCGGCTTCACACTCGGTGCCACCGCCATCCACGACGCCGATCCCGCCAACGAATTGACCCTGCAGGGCGTGAACCTGACGGGCAAACTGGGCGAGCACACCACGGGCACCGCGGAAGTGGCGCGCAGCAGTACCGACCTGCAAGGCGAGGGGACCGGCGAGCGGCTCGACATCCGGCACGAGGGGACCACGCTGCAGGCTCACCTGTGGGGTGTGCGTACCGAAGCCGACTTCTATAACCCGAACAGCCTGCAGTCCGCGGGCGCATCCCAATACGGCGCCAAGGCGACCTACAGGCTCGACGAGAAAGACAGCGTCGTGGCGGAGTCACTCAGGACCTCCGACAGCACCACCGGTGCGGAGCAGACCGGCGCGGAACTGAAAGTGGAGCACAGCCTCCCCGGCAACTCGAAACTGGAAGTGGGACTGCGCCACAGCAGCGCCAACGCTGAGTCGGTGCTGTCCGCGCCCGCCCTGCCGGGGAGCTCGACGCCGGTCGTGCCCGCCGTCCCCGCAGCGCCGGGTGCCTCGGCCCAGGTGGGTTACACCAGCGCGCGGGCCAGGCTCACCGCGCCTGTTCCCGGGGTGAAGGGCGCAGAGATCTTCGGCCTCGCCGAAGAAACCATCGACGGCAGCGGCGGCCGCGAGGATGCCATCGGTGGTACCTATGCGGTGAATGCCACCACCCGCATTTACGCCCAACATGACTTCATCAACAGCCTGAACGGCCCCTATACGCTCAACCCTTCGGTGTCGCGGTACTCCACGGTGGCCGGCATCAGCAGTACGCTGCCCGACAACACCCAGCTGTTCAACGAATACCGGGTGGGCGACGGCGTGGACGGCCGCAGCAGCGAGGCGGCTACCGGTCTGCGCCGGCTGTGGAAACTCAGCGACGGCATCGGCCTGTCGGCGAGCGTGCAGCGCATCGCGCCGCTCTCGGGGGTGGTCAGCGATGAATCCAACGCCGTCAGCCTGGGGGCCGACTACAGCGCCGCCCGCGACTGGAAAGCCTCCACCCAGGCGCAGTGGCAGACCTCCGCCAACTCGCACAGCTGGCTGTTCACGGCCGGCATGGCGCGCAAGCTCGACGCCGACTGGACGCTGCTCAACCGCGCACTCTACAGCCAGCAGACCGAGCTCGCGGCCGGCGGCGGGCGCGAGCTGGCCCGCGTACAGTCCGGCTTCGCTTATCGTCCGGTAGACTCGAATGTCTGGAACGCTCTGGGCCAGGTCGAGTACAAGCGCGACTTCGACACGACCCTGGGGCCGGGATTGAGCCTCGACGAACAAGCGTGGATCCTCGCCGGCAACCTCAACGTGCAGCCGAGCCGCGGCTGGCAGATCAGCGGCCGCTACGCTCTCAAGCGCGCCATCGACTGGTCCGGCAGCCTCGCCAGCCACTCACTCACCCAGCTGGCCGGTGCGCGCTCGAGCTGGGATGTCAGCGCGCGCTGGGACGCGGGGGTGCAGGGCTATCGCATGTGGGGCGACGGCGCCGCCGGCTACGCCGTCGGCGTCGACCTTGGCTACCTGGTGTGGAAGAATCTGCGCTTCTCCCTGGGCTACAACGTGAAGGGCTTCGATGCCCCGGACCTCGCCGGTGAGGCCTACACACAGCGCGGCGCGTATTTGCATCTGAGCTTCAAGTTCGACGAGAGCCTGTTCGCGGGCAGTCCACTCGCCGCGCGAGCGCCCCCCGTGCGCGGCGTCGCAGGCCGACAGCCATGAGGACATCCGGCGCGCTCGTCGCACCCGCACCGCGCCGCGCACTCGCCCGCGCCTCGGCGGCGCGCCTGCTGCTCGCGGCACTGCTCGCGCCCTGGGCGGTGCCCGCCCTCGCGGTCAACGGTTCGTACGCCAGCAACGGGACCTTTGCGCAGAGCCTGTGGTGGCTCGACTTCACCGGCTTCAGCACCGCCTCCACCTCCGCGCAGCCGCTGACGTTCACCCTGCCGAACGGCGCCGGCACCCTGGGTCTTTCGGCCCAGATCTCCGCCACCGCCATGCAACTGGTCGCCGAGCCGTCGTGGACCGGGGGCGGCGCCTTTGGCCACGGCGGCTACAACGGCATCGCCGGCACGCCCATTTTCTACTGGCTGAATCAGGCGGGAGCCGCAACGGTCACGCTGTCCGCACTCAGCGTCAAGGACGCCTCCGGCAACGCGCGCAGCTTCGTCTTCTACGCCGCCGACGGTGAGAACACCAACCCTCCGGAAACCAACACCTACGCCAGCACCGCGAACTGGCGGCTGATCGACACGGTCAACTACTACGCGCTCTTCAATGGTTCCGTACCCACGCTGACCGGAACCGGCACCCCCTCGGTGCTCGAAAGCGGCACCGTGCTCGGCGACGGTAACTACAACGCCTCGGTGGTGCTGGGCACCTCCAGTCCCACCCAGGTTTCCTCGACCTTTTCCGGGAACGAAGCGAGCCTGTTCGCGCTGTCCCTGCCGCCCATCACCTTCAACATTGCCATCACCGGGCGTGTGAGCGCATCGGATCAGTTCACCGCCGCCATCGCCTACACCAGTCCGGCGGCGAGCATCAGGAGCGTGAGCACCAGCGGCGCCGCCACCACGGCCGGCACCGGAGCCACCTCGGTCATCGGCACCAACAGCATCACGCTGAGCGCCGCCATGGCCGCCGGCAGCTTCTCGCCGCTGTCCACCTATACCGGCGGCATGGCCTGCAGCAACAGCGGGCCGGGTGCCGCAGCCTACGGTGGCGCCAACACCGTGTTACCGAGCGGCGCGGGCACGAGCTTCACGCTCACCCCGCAGACCGGCGACAACATCACCTGCACTCTCACGCTCACGCCGCCCCCTCAGACGATCAGTGGCACCCTTTACAACGACGCCAACCACGACAACGCTCTGGACGGCACCGAGACCGGCACCGGCGTGAGCGGCCTGTACGTCAAGCTCGCATCCTACGCCGCCGGCGCCTGTCAGAGTCCGGCCAGCGCCACCGCCGCGGTCAGCGCCGCCACGGGTGCCTACAGCCTTGCCGGCGTGGCGGCGGGCAGCTACTGCCTGGTCCTCGACAACAACAACACGCTCACCGACATTGCCGCGGCGCTGCCTGCGGGCTGGATCGGCACGCAAAATGCCGGCGGCGTCATTCAACTCAACGTCATTGCCAGCGGCCCGCCGCTGCCGCAGAACTTCGGTCTCTACAACGGCAGCAAACTGAGCGGCACCGTGTTCGCCGACAACGGCGCGGGTGGGGGCACCGCCAACAACGGCGCCGAGGATGGATCCGAGGCCGGCATCGCCGGCGTGTCGGTGCAGGCGACCGGAGCGGCGACGACCGCGGAGCTCACCAGCGGCAGCGGTCTCTACACCCTGTGGATCCCGGCCGGCACCGCCGGCACGGTCACGGTCACTCCCGCGGCCCCGGCCGGATACCTCGCCACCGGTGGCAGCGCCGGCACCAGCGGCGGCAGCTATTCCCGCCCCGGCGTCAGTTTCGTGCCGGCCGCCGGGCAGGCCTACACCGGCGTCAACTTCGGTCTCGTGCCGCCCAATACCCTGGGTCCTGACGGCGCGCAGGCGACGCAGCCCGGTAACACGGTGTTCTATGCCCATGCCTTCGTCGCCGGCAGCGGTGGCCAGGTCACCTTCTCCCTCGCGGGCAGCGCCACGCCCTCCGCTCCGGCGTGGACCCAGGTGTTGTATCAGGACAGTAACTGCAACGGCGCGCTCGACAGCGGCGAGCCGCAGATCGGCGGCTCGCTCACGGTCAGCGCCGGGCAAAAGGTGTGTCTGATCGTCAAGGTGCTGGTCCCCGCGGGCGCTGCCGCGGGCGCGCAGAGCAGTGTGTCGCTGAGCGCGGCCTTCCTGTACACCAATGCCAGCCCCGCGCTCACCGCCACGCTCGCCGCCAGCGACGTGACCACCGTGGGAGCACCCGGCGCCCTGTCGCTCGCCAAACTCGTCAGCAATCTCACCCAGGGCGGGGCTGCGGCCACCGCGGTCAGCGCCAACCCGGGCGACACACTGCAGTACACGCTCACCGCGACGAACAACGGCGCGCAGTCGCTCGCCACGCTGGTGATCAACGACGCCACGCCCGCATTCACCACCTTCGTCTCGGCCGTCTGCCCCGCCACCTTACCCCCGGGTATCAGCGCGTGCAGCGTGAGCACGCAGCCCGCGGTCGGCGCCGGCGGTGCGCTGCAATGGACCTTTACCGGTTCGCTCGCGGCAAGTGGTTCACTGGCGGTGACCTATCAGGTGAAGATCGGCACCTGATCCCGGCACCAAGCCCGCCCGCGTGCATGCCGCAAAATCAATATGTTATCTCCTGGTGAGCTCCCGTCTCGGGTGTTCACCCTATCCTGCGACAGGGGCTGCCCTGATGTCCGCGACAGCAGGAAGCTGGTACTTGATTCGGTCCGGCGCCGGGCCATCCGCCCGGTTGGTTGTGTCCTTGGGAGAGCCGCATGCAACGAGAGAAGAACGTGCTGAGGGAACCGGCAACTCAAAAGAACCGCGCCGCCGAGCTGGCACGCAGCGAGCCCAAATTGGAGTTGTTGCGCGAGCTGGTGGCTCACCTGCGTCAGAATCGCACGCTGTTGCGTGAGGAGTGGGTGGCGCGCATCGCCGAAGCCCAGTTGCTGACGGCGATGACCCAGGAGGAAATCTTCGCGGAGGCGACCTCGGTCTACGACAGCTACGTCGCGGCTCTTGAGACCGGCACCTTCGAGGCGCTGCAGGCCTACGCGCGCAACCTCTCCGAACGCATCATTCCGCGCGGCGTCGAAACGCACGAGGTGGTGGGCATCGTGCTGTTGTTGCGCGACGTGCTGGCGCGCTCGCTGTTCGCCAAGTATCAGACCGACTTTGAAAAGCTCAACCGCATCCTGGACGCCTATGAACCCGCGGCTAACCGCATCGCCAATACCGTGGCGGTCGGCTTCGTGCAGGAGCGCGAGCGCGTCATCCGCCAACAGCAGGAAGCGATCCGCGAGCTGTCGACGCCGGTGCTGCAGGTGCGCGAGCGGCTGCTCATCCTGCCGATCATCGGCGTCATCGATCCGCAGCGCGCGCGGCAGTTGACCGAACAGCTCCTGCGGGGCATTCGCACCAACCGCGCCAAGGTCGTCGTCATCGACATCACCGGCGTGGCCGCGATGGACGTCACCGTGGCCAATCACCTGGTGCAGACGGTGGAAGCCTCGCGTCTGCTGGGCGCGACGGTGATCGTCACGGGCCTGTCGCCCGAAATCGCGCAAACCCTTGTTACAATCGGCCTGGATCTGGGCAAGATGAACACGGTCGGGGATCTGCAGGGCGGCATCGAGCAGGCCGAGCGGCTGCTGGGCTACAAGGTCGTACCCCTGAGCTAGATCCCGGGAAGGGGAGGTAAAAGCCGCGTGCAAGTACCCATTCTCAAGCAGGGAGGCGTTCTCATCGCGACCATCCAGGCCGCATTGTCGGACGCGGATCTTCTCGAACTGCGCACGGCGCTGGTGCAGCAGGTGGTGCGCTACCGATCCTCCGGGGTCATCGTGGACGTCACTGCGATGGATGTCATGGATTCGTTTGCCTCGCGCACCCTGCTCGAGATCTCGCACATCATCCGCCTGCGCGGTGCCGCGACCGTCATTGTCGGCATCCAGCCCGAGGTCGCCTTTGCGATGGTGCAGCTCGGACTGACGCTCGAGGATATTCCCACTGCACTCGATCTGGAGGAAGGCCTGGCGTATCTGCAGCAGAAGGCCAGGAGCCTCAACTAAAGGCGCGGGCGCGTTGACCGCAGACACGCAGATTCTGATTACGTCTGACAAGGACGTCGTCACCGCTCGCCAGCAGGGTCGGGCCGTGGCGGTGCAGACCGGCTTTTCGATGAGCGAGGCGACGCTCATCGCTACCGCCATCTCCGAGCTCGCCCGCAACATCGTCTCGTACGCGAACCCGGGCACCGTGACGCTGAAGCCGGTCCACGGGCCCAACGGCGCGACCGGCCTGACGATCGTCGCGAGCGACTCGGGTCCCGGGATCGCCGACCTCACCCAGGCGCTGCGCGACGGCTATTCCACTTCCGGCGGCCTCGGCCTGGGATTGCCTGGCGTCAGGCGCCTGATGGACGAGTTTGACATCGCCTCCACGGCCGGCAGCGGCACTACGGTTACGGTAACGAAATGGCTGTCCTGACCCTGGAGTTCGGAGTCGCCGGCAGTATTGCACCGGGGCAGCGGGTCTCCGGCGACCTTGAGGTGGTGCACTACTATGACGGCGGCGGTGGCGCGCTCATAGCGGCCATCGACGGTATCGGTCACGGCGAGCAGGCCGCGGCGACGGCGCGTCTCGCCGCGGACACCATCCTGCGTCATCCCGAGGACGAGCCCGCAGCCCTGCTGACGCGCTGTCATGCAGTTCTGCGTGGAACGCGTGGCGTGGTCTTGAGCATCGCCAGCATCAATCTGCGGCAGGCCGCCTTGAGCTGGCTGGGAATCGGCAATGTGAGCGGCGTCGTCTGCCGTGGAACTGCGAGTGTGCTGGCCGCGCGCGACGAGCTGCTGGCGCGTCCCGGGGTGGTGGGCTACGGCGAGTTGCCAGCGCTGCACGCTTCTGTTATTCCGTTGCGGGCCAGGGACATGCTGATATTCGCCACCGATGGGATCAGCCGGCATTTTTCCGACGACCTCACATCTGCGGCGTCCGCGCAGTCTCTGGCTGATGACATCATTGCGCACCATTGCCGCAGGAACGATGACGCTCTGGTGGTGGTGGCGCGTGCGAGTTAAACGGCGCATCGTGATGAACGCGACACATCCGACACCCGAGTCGCCCGACTCGAATTACCAGCAGGCGCTGTCGGCCTACGTGGAGGGTGGCGGCGAGGCGCTGCTCGCCCGTGCGTACGAGCTGGGGCGCGATGCGCTGGCGGAGGGCCGCAGCATTCCCGACCTGGTCGGCCTGCACAGCCGGGCATTGCGGACGATCGTCGTCGCAGCGGATGGTCGCCGTGATACCGGGTTCCTGATCGACTCTGCGACCACCTTTCTCGCCGAAATGCTGTCGCCGTTCGAAATGACTCATCGCGGCTATCGCGATTCGCTCGTTGCCTGGCGGCACATCAACGAGACTCTCGAGCAGGAGATCCGGCGCATCGCGCACGCGTTGCACGACGATTCGGGGCAACTGCTGGTGTCAGTGCACCTGCAGCTCGCGCAAGTGGCGCGTGAGGTGCCCGCGGCCGGGCCGAAGATCCAGGAGTGCCAGAAGCTCCTCGATCAGGCCGAGCAGCAGCTGCGGCACCTGTCCCACGAGCTTCGGCCGATGGTGCTCGATGACCTCGGATGGCTCCCGGCGATCGAGTTTCTGGCCGCGGCCGTGTCCGGTCGCACGCTGATCCCTGTTGATGTGCGTTCCAGCGTCACGCAGCGCCTGCCCGGCGCCGTGGAAACGGCGCTGTATCGCGTGGTCCAGGAGGCTCTGACCAATGCCGCCCGTCACGCGCACGCGACGCGCATTCGCATCGAGATCGATCAGGAGCAGGACTGTCTGCGCTGCCTGATCGGCGACGACGGGCTTGGCTTCGAGGTCGACTCCTGCGTGCGCCGCGGCGGCCTGGGCCTCAGGGGCATGCGCGAGCGCCTGAGCGCCCTCGGTGGATCGCTGCACATCGTCTCCGCACCCGGTCACGGCGCGGAGATCAGGTTTCAACTACCCCTGGGAAGCGAGTAGTGGGGATACGCCTGGTACTTGCCGACGATCACGTGCTCGTCAGACAGGGATTGAAGACCCTGCTGCAGAGCGCGGGGTTCGTGGTCGCGGGGGAAGCGGCCGACGGCCGCGAGGCGGTGCGCCTGGTGCGCAGCGAGGACCCCGATGTCGCCGTGATGGACATCAGCATGCCGCAGTTCAACGGCTTGAACGCGGCGCTCGAGCTGGCGCGCCTCTGTCCGCGCGTCAAGGTGGTGGTGCTCACGCAGCATGACGAACAGCAGTACGTCACCGAGGCGCTGCGCTGCGGCGTAAGGGGCTACGTCCTCAAGAGCCAGGCGGCGCGCGACCTGGTGCAGGCCATCGAAGGCGTTTGCCGCGGTGAGGTGTACCTGTCTCCCGGTGTCGCCGGCGCGGTCGCCGAGGCTTATCTCGCCCCGCAACACGCGGCCCCCGCACTCTCCGTGCGCGAGCGCCAGGTGCTGCAGCTGATCGCCGAAGGTCATTCCACCAAGGCGATCGCGGCGCGGCTCGCGATCAGCGCGAAGACCGTCGAATCGCACCGCTCCAAGCTCATGCAGAAGCTCGATATTCATGACACGGCGAGCCTGGTGCGCTATGCGATCCGGCACGGGGTCACGCAGGCGTAGGTTTGTCAATCCGGAAATTCCTGATCCCCTGACCCGCCCTCGGCCGACCCGGAATTGAGGGCTTCGCTGTCTTGGCGCAGTGCAGCGCGCGGCTATGCTTACCGCTCGAGTGGCTGAGGTCAGGAACACCCATGATGCAAACCGGGTCGGTCTCGCGGTCCGCCGAACAGGGCGCACTACGCGCCCGCAATGCGGAACCATCGCGCGCCCGCAGCAATGCGGAGGCGTTGCGACCCGTCCGCACTGCAGAAGCGCTACGCGCCCGCAATGCCGAACTCGCCGGCCAGCTGCGCGCCGCCGCCATGGAGGGCGACGACGCGCACATGACGCGGCTGTTGTCAGAGCTGCTGCGCTTTCAGGGGCTGACCAAGGGACAGCGAGTCTCCCTGCAGCTGAAGGCGCTGTTGAACCTGGTGCACTCGCTGCGCTGCGTGGCGTTAACGGACGGTCTCACCGGGCTGTATAACCGGCGTGGCTTCATGCAGATCGGCGCGCGACTCCTCGACGTCGCGACCCGCGATGTGCGCTCCGCGCACCTGATCTACTTCGACGTGAACCATCTGGAGCACACCAATCGCTCCATGGGCCGCACCGCGGGCGATGTCATGATCCGGCAGATGGGCAACTTCATGCGTGATCTGTACCCGAGCTACGGGGTCTACGAGGTGCTCGGCCGGTTGGACGGCGATGAGTTCGCTGTCCTGACGACGTGTCCGGAGTACGCCTCGCGCGGCGCGATCGTGCTGCGTGCCGGCAGGCGGCCACCGCACGGCGGTGATCTTGCCGCGCTGTCGCTGAGCGTGGGAGTCGCACATTTCAATCCACGGCTTCCCGTGGGGATCGATGAACTGTTGGAGAGTGCCGAACAGGCAATGTATGAGCACAAACGAGTAACTCGAATCGCGTCGTCCGAGATGACCCCCCACCCGGTCTGACGCGCTTTTAACGGCCTCGAGGCGGGACGCAATGAGGAGCTTGACGAGGATGGCTGAACACTCCCAAGGACGGCCACCGTGTCAGACTCCCGCAGCGTCCTGAGGTTGTATCTTCCGCGCCTTCGAGGTCGTTCTTTCTAAGCTGGACCGCCGGCGCAGGATGCGCTGGCGGAGCAAGGAAGCCGGTGCCGGGACGCACCACCGCCGCCGCAGGGACGCGGCATGGCGGTGCAGGGACGCACCGCCTGCCGCCGCCGGTGCAGGGACGCATCGGCGGTGCATGGACGCATCACCGGCGCGCGTTTCAGCGACGGCCGCTCGCCACCAGCTCCCCGCGCTTCAGCAGCGCGGTGAGCTCATCGAGCCGGTCGCAGTAGCTCGCCAGCACTGCGGCGGTGATAACCGCGTACTGGTTGGCTTCGTCCCAGCGCCCCGCGTCGAGGGCTTCGCGCACCCCGGGCAGCGTCTTCACTGCGTAGCCGGTGAGCCGGCCCGGCGCGTAGACAAAGTGCCTGAACCATTCGCGCCCCGGGAGTCCGCGCGCATCCGTCAGCCTCTGCTCCATGCCTTGCAGCGACGCGTTCAGTTGCTTGCGCCGCGCCGCGCTCAGCTTCAGGCCCCCTGCCACCCCTTGCGCGTAGGTCTCGTCATAGGCCTGCGCACTTGTCTTCAGGCGCGCGACCACAGCATCGAGCGGCGCGAAGTCGACAACAGGAACCGCGGGCTCGCGCTGCGGCGGCAGCACCACGCGCGTCGGGTCAGCGGCGAGACCGAATGCATTCTGATCCAGAAGCCGGGCAAGCTCGGCGGTGTTGCTGCGCTTGTCGTCCACGAGCTTGTGCAGCTCCTCCAGGTAGCTCGCCACCGTGTCCGCGAAGCCTGCGAATTGCAACGGCAGCAGCTCGGCATCCGCCATGCGCAACACGATGTGTCCGACGGTCTGCGCCTCGGCCACGCCGTAAGCGAAGCCCGGATCGCCGAAACGCACATAGTGATCGAACGAGTCGTAGTTGGAGTGGTAGACGCCGGCCTGATCGTCCTCACCGCGGTACTCGATGCTGAGCGTGGTCACGCCCAGGTGCTGCAGGAACGGCGTGTAGTCGGAGCCGGAACCGAGCGCCGCGAGCGGAAGATCGCCGCCCGCCGCGGCGAGCTTCGCGTTGCGCAGCTTCTCGTCCGCGACCTCTTTTTCGTCGGTGGGATCCCTCTCGTAGCCGTCCACCAGCATCCGGGCGCGCAGTCGCGCCTGTGAGGTGGCGCCGGTCTCGGGATCCTTCACGGCTCCGGCCACGTCGTTGACGAGGTGTTGCAGCGAGTGGCTGCCCTGGGCGGCGAGGAAGCCGCGCGTATTGGTGTCGGAGTTCAGATACAGCACCGCCTTGTGCTGCAACTCCGCGGCGTGCGCCTCGGCCCATTCGGTCGAACCCAGCAGGCCCGGCTCCTCGCCGTCCCAGCTGGCGTAGACCAACGTGCGCCTCGGCTTCCAGCCGCTCCTCAGCAGTGCCCCGATCGCCTTGGCTTCCGACAGCAGGGCGACCTGTCCGGACAGCGGGTCCCACGCCCCGAACACCCACCCGTCCCGGTGATTGCCCCGCACCACCCATTCGTCCGGACTGTCCGCGCCGCGGATCTTCGCGATGACGTCGTACAGAGGCCTGAGGCCCCAGTCCGAGCTGATCGACAGGTGCACCGTCGCCGGTCCCGGTCCGAGGTGATAGGTAATGGGCAGTGCGCCGCGCCACTTGTTCGGCGCCACCGGGCCTTCCAGCGCCCCGAGCAGCGGCAGCGCGTCGGCGTAGGAGATCGGCAGCACCGGAATCTTGAGAATCGTGCGCGCTTCCGAGACCGCGAGGCGCTTGGCGTCCCGGGTGGCACCGACACCGGGTGTCAGTGGATCACCCGGATAGAGCGCCATGTCCAGGACCGAGCCGCGCTGCACGCCGCCGGGCGGGCGCCAGCCCCCCTTGGGATACGCATCACCCCTGAAGTAACCGTCATCGCGTGGGTCGGAGTAAATGATGCAGCCGATGGCGCCGTGCTCCTGCGCCAGCTTCGGTTTCAGTCCGCGCCAGCCGTTACCGTAGCGCGTGATGACGATCTTGCCCTTGACGTCGACGCCGCGGCGCGCGAGCTCCTTGTAATCCGCCGGCATGCCGTAGTTGAGGTACACGAGCTGACCGGTCACATCGCCGTCCGCGCCGTACTCGTTGTAGGGCGGCAGCCCGTCGGCGCGCGTCGAGGTCGCGTCGCCCTCGATCGCCGGCTCGCGCAGGCTTGCGGTGAACTTCGCGGGAGCCACGAGCTCGAGCGAGTGGGCCCTGAGGGTCGGATACAGCACCTCGAAGACCTCGATCTGCGCGTCCCATCCCCACTGCCTCAACAGGTCGCGAACGAATTCGGCGTTCGCCTTGTCGTGGGGTGAGCCGACGTGGTTCGCTTCGGAGGACAGGCGCTGCAGCCAGGCGTGCAGATCCGCAGGGTTGAGCTCGCCGTCGAAGCGCTGCTCGAGCGCTTGCTGTCGCGCGGCCTGTGCGGGGGAGAAACCGAATGCGGCGGATTCGCCGGCAGCGGCGGCGTGGGCCGTGGCCAGCGCGAGCAGGCCGGCGGCGATGCGAAGCCACCCCTGGCGCTCGGGTGCGAACTGCTGCGTGCGTTGCTGCATGTGACCGAAGAGCCTTTCGTGACGTGCCGGCGGAAAAAATCCGCGCGCCATGGTAGCGCAACGAGATCGTGGAGGGCGCGCCGTTCGATTTACGTCAGTGCGCCCCTTACAATGCTCGCGGCCGGCCACCTGGCTTTCGCGTACACGCACAACTGAGGTTGCTGGTGCAAACAGTCCTTTTTGAAGAGCGGCGCAATACCTTCGCCTTCTGGTTTGGCTGCATCCTCGTCACCACGGGTGTCGTGCTTCACCTGCCGATGTTCCTGATGGCCCGCGACAGCGGCTACATCCTCGCCGGCATGCCCATGGATACCGGGATGCTGCTCGGCATGGCTGCCATTGTGGTGGGTGTCGGCTTCGCCGGCTACGGCCTGTTGCCGACGTCCGCGGGGCAGGCGCCGCCTGCGCCGATGCTCGACGTGATCGCGCCGCTCGAGAATGCGCCGCTGACGGCCGCGCACTGGCGCGTCGCCGCCCTGCTCACCCT
>WNFR01003758.1_pt1 | contig 23958 bp, 21 predicted proteins | sample 5400221 | NCBI WGS metagenome assembly WNFR01 (sample SAMN13153357, study PRJNA577476) | soil metagenome | isolation source: 40 cm soil under Madrone tree | place: USA:California | collected 2016-06-14 | reverse complement strand
GCGCAGAACTATGCCAAGAACGCCGGAGGACTTCTCCTGGTTCGACCACGGGTGCTTGGCGTCAAGACGCAAGCGATTATGGAAGCCAAGGAGCCGCGGCAGTTCCCGATCGAATTTGAGGGGCCGGTGCTGGACACGGATATCTTTGAAATTACCCTGCCGTCGGGCTATGAAGTGGATGACCTTCCGCCTCCGGTCGACGCCGATTTTAGTTTTGCCAGCTATCACTCAAAGACAGAAGTAAAAGGCAATGTAATCGGGTATACCCGCACTTTCGAGGTGAAAGAGTTAAGCGTACCGGTGAGCAAGGCGGAGGAACTTAAAAAGTTCTATAGAATTATTGCGGGTGACGAACGCAATACCGCCGTTTTGAGGTCTTCCAAATAGAAATCACCTGAGGGATCCGGATCCCATCGTGCCCCGGACCCTCCATCACTACTGAACCGTCAACTGCACCGTCGTCGTGCGCGTGGCCGATCCGGACGTGGCATTGATTGTCACCGTGTAGGTGCCGGCGGGCGTCCCTGTGGTTGTCCTCGTGGTGCTTGAGCTTGAACCGCATCCTGCTTGCAGCAGAGCCACTCCCAACAGCGCGGCGATGAATGCTCCCAGCAACATTCTGCGTTTGCGGGAATAACGATGCTGGAGTCGTCACCCGAGCTGTGGTGGTGATTTGGAAGCTGCGGCTTTGCGCTCCGCCGCTCATATTGGGAATGGGGTTGTTGATGAAGGAGCAAGCTGCGCCGGAGGGAAGGCCTGATCCGCAGGCCAGGGAGACTGATTCCGGAAATCCCGCGCCTGTTGGCGTGACTTGAACGGAATAGGTGGCGCCTGCTCCGGCAAGTACGTTAGTGCTGGCGGGGGATGCTGTTACTCCAAAGTCGTTCACAGTCGCAGTTCCGGTCGCAGTTTTGGGTGGAAAGTTCGATCCAGTAACGGTCAACGTTCCACTGTTTCCTATCGGAGCAGGTTGGGGAGGTATGACTCCGGTCGAACTGGGCACTGCTACGTTCACAGTAACGGTAACGGTAGCTGCTGCAGTCGTAGTGCTGGTGGAACTGGGGATTGTTCCCAGGTTGCAAATTAAAGTAGTCCCACTACTTGATCCGCAGGTACCTGGAGTGGAAGATGCGGTCACGGATGACGAATTCGCCGCGAAACTATCGGTGAAAACGGCTCCGCTAACTGGGTCTCCATTGTTAAAGATTGAATAGGTAAACTTGACCTGATTTCCAATCCCAACCGGACTCGGATTGACCGCCGGGGTATTCATTGACAGAACAACGCTTGGACCCAGTTGGCTGACGAAGGCGTCGGATGGCCCGTACGGCTGCGAAGGGTTCGGCGGTAACGGGGGATCCACTGGCGGATGAGCTGGCGTCGGGAACGTACCGGATGATGTCTCGCCGGTTAAATAAGTATTTAGTGCCGAATCAAGCGCGAGGCTGGTTCCGATGTCATTTCCGGAGCCGCCTAGATAAGTTGCGAGGCCGCTTGTGGCGCTGCTGACACCTGTCGTAAGAATTTGCGCGTAGAACGCATCCTTGCCACCGGCAAGCCCCCCTTGAATAGGATTCGATGCAGTCGCCGGAAAGTCCCCTGAGTCAGTCCAGCCGGTCACGCGGGCGTTTTGGCTGGAATCGGCAACGATCGCAAGGCCGACATCGGTTCCGCCTCCACCCAAGTAGGTAAAGTAGTTCAGCGGTACTTTGCCGGAATTCGTGCCGGTGGTGAGCAGCGCGCCGAACTTGGCGATGAATGCGTCGGTTCCTCCGCCATTAGGTCTAGGGAAAGGTGTGGAGCTGGTCACTGTGTTTGTGGGGATTGTGGTGATGTTGCTAGACGTGGTTGAACCTGTGATGTACGTATTGGCGGTGCTCGAAGGATCTGTCGCGATTCCGTAGGCAATATCGTCACCGCTGCCGCCGAAATACGTTTCGAATTGAGGGGTGAATTGCTGCGTATTGTTAGCCGGGGCGTTAAGTCGCGTTGCCCAGACGTCGAATCCACCCTGATTCGCAGTCTGATAAGCGTTCAGCGTGGGCATGTCGGTGAAATTGGTGCCACCGGCAAGATAGACGTTAGAACTGCTATCCACCGCGACAGCTCCTCCCATGACTATGCCATTCGAAGGAGTGCTGCCGCCGATGTATGTTAAATACGCCCTACTGTTGGTCCCACTCAGAGAGGGATCTACTTTGCTGAAGAAAAATTGATTCGCGGCAGCCGGCGCAGGCTGTAGAGCGCCAGGAGTGGTCTGAAGATCAGACGAGGTGGTGATGCCTATCACGTATGCCCGCCCCAAGCTGTCTAGCGCCAGCGCACTCGCCAGATCGGTTCCGCTGCCAGATAGGTACGTCGAATACTGAAGTATCTGTCCACTGGAATCTAATTTCGAGACGAAGACGTGAGTTCCGGTAGAAGCGGGCGCGGTCTGATAAGCGCTAGCCGTTGTGGGGAAGTCGGACGAGCTCGTGGTGCCTGCGACATAGACATTGAATCCGCTATCCACGGCAACACCGGCGGGGTACTGGGTAGCGGTTCCTCCCAGATAGGTGACGTAATTAAGAGAATTTGCGCTTGAACTAATAGGATTAAAACGAGCGATGAACACATTGGCAGTTCCGAGTGGCCCGACGGGGAAAGGAGTCGCCCCCGAAAACGCACTAGTAGAGGGGGAAGTGGTGACACCCGCCACATAAGCCTGCGATGCGGAATCGACTGCAATCGCGGGGCAGTGCGGGACGAAGGCGAGTCCCGTAACGGCCGAGCAACTCTCATCGCCGGAGCCACCTAGGTAAGTCGAAAACGCAAGCACCGGATCGATTACCAGCGTCCGGCTGCGATCATAGGCGCCTATTTCAAAACCGGCGCGATGGTCTCCGCGAAGGACGAAAGCTCCCGCAATGGTCTGTACCCCGCGCTCAGAATTTTGATAAACGTGCGGAGACTCAAACCGCAGCTCGCGCCCATCGAGTGACAGCACGAGATCCCCGTTGGCGGCTATTGTGACGTTATTTGCGCCTTTGAAATCGAGTTCAATGTTGCGCGGGTCAGCGCCGGAATTCACATCGAAGTCATATTCCAGGCGGCCCTGCTTTCCGTAGAACGCGAGGTCAATTCCCGGATAAATGTCCTGATAGCGAACACGGCCAAACTGCGGAATTTTGTGCAGCCAACGGGTTGGATCATTGCCGATGAAATAATTGCTGTAGGCGGATTGGCGATCAGTTCCAAACAGGTGCGAATTCTCATTCGCCCCCGCCAATTGCATCTCGATCGCGGCTTCACCATGGGCGCCCTTCGCACGCTTTGGAAATGAAAGCAGCGCCGCTTTGGGGGCAAGGTACAGCCCATAGCCGGCTCCGTGCGCCAAAAACTTGACCCGACCGTCAGCCTGGCCCTGGTTTGGCTCAAAACTTAGGGGCAGCTTGCCAAATGCCGACAGCACCTGGGCGTGATTGGGCGCGGTCGAGTGGGAGGTCAGCGGAAGGGAAGCATCGCGTTTGAGCAACAGGCCACAGCCGACGAGCAGCAAAGCACCGATCAGTATTGAGCGTACCGGTGCAAAGACCGTTCTCGCCCCACCGCGATTAACCATCACAGAACCCTCCGAGTTCCCGTTTCCTGGAGAAATATTGGGAGAAATGGCGCCCGACTCGCACTCAACGCCTGCCTGGCAGCCGGCCTTGGGCGGTGCGGACCTGATTGGCTTAAAGTAAGTAATTACTTAAACATCTGATGGATAGGCTGTCAAGTTTTCGTCCCCGCAGACTCGAATGAGAGATGGACTTTCTTCCAGTCTGATGCGTGGGGATTCATCGAGAGATGCCGCTGGTTTTAAATAGTAGTCAGTAGGCAGTGGTTAGTGGCCAGTGGATCGGCTTCACGGGTTGTTGCTGGCGACCGACTTGCCCCGGTGTCCATCTTGGAGGCTCTTCCCCGGTACACCAAAAGGCGTTAACTGACGCTGTTCCCCGTTCGGTGTTCGTGCTTGCAATTGGCCAATAACTGGATAACGCTTGCACCTAGAACCGCTTCTGAGCCGACGCCTGCTGAAATAGCATGCAGCGCCGATATGACAACAATGCAGTTGCGACAGGAATCGGTCGGCGAAAATTACCGGGAACGGCGCGCCATGCGGCGCTTCACCATGAAGCTCCCCGCGTCCGTGCGAGTTCCTGGCATTCCCTGCGAGTTTTCCACCGAAACCGAAAACGTAAGCGCCCGCGGAATCTTTTTTTATCTGGACCGCTGGTTGAACAAGGGTGCCAAGGTGGAGGTCACAATGTGCTTTCCACCGCAGGTGACCATGACAGAGCCGCTGAACGTTCGTTTTATTGCTCGCGTGGTTCGGGTCGATCCGGAGTCTACGACCCGGACTGGGGTCGCCGCAATGATCGAAGAATACGAGTTTCTCCGTCCGGAAGGCGTTCCGCCGGAATCCGCAGGGCCGGAGCCCGTCTGGAATCTTACGAGCTAAGGATTCGGTATTCAGCGTGAGTTTATTTCTTCAGGCTTTCCATCTCTCGCCGGATCTTCGAATACTTGCGCACCAGAATCGCTAGGTAAGTCCCGTGAATGATCCAGGTCGCGATGTATGCGGCATAAAGGTAGTGGACGGAGTTCATCGCGAACCCTCTAGCAGCGATTCAAGCGCTTGCGCTTCCTCAACTTCACGCTTCAAAACTTCGAGGCGATAGCGCGTCCAGCAAAGCAGCCATGCCAGGCACATAAAGGCTGCCCAGTTGATCAGCAGAACGTGGGCCATGCGCGGGTCGAGCGATCCGCCGCCGCCAATCACCGGAGAGGGATGTTGAGTGCGGAAAAACCAGATCGAGAAATACACCAGCGGGACATCGATTGCCCCGAAAATCGCAACTACAGCGGCTATTACCGGCGTCTGGCCGCTGGTCGAGAAGCGCCGCAGAACCAGATAGCTGATGTAAATCAGCCACAGAACCAGCGTAGTTGTGAGGCGGATATCGCCCGGCGCCCACCAGATCCCCCAGACGGGGCGCGCCCAGATCGGCCCAGTCACGATCACGACCGTGCAGAAGACGACACCCACCTCGGCGCTGACCAGCGCAAGGATGTCAGCTTTAACGTTTCGGCGAGCCAAATAAACGATGGACGAGATGAAGTTGATTAGGAACAGAACAAAGGCCGTCCACGCCGATGGCACGTGGTAATAGAAAATTCGCTGCACGTCACCCATGGTGCGCTCAGTAGGCGCAACAATCAGTGCCTCATAAAGCGCAAAGCTCAGGAGCAATGCGGTGATGATTGCCAGGATGGGGAAGCCGCGTTTCATTCTGCGTCGAGCACGGTTTCAAACAGGAACAAGCAGGCCGTGGTGAACACGACATCATACGCCACCAGCAAGGCGATCCAAAAACGCGCTGACTCTTCTCCCGTGAGCAGCGCAGTCGTCGCGCTCACCATTGCTATGAGTGCGGGAATCGAGAGCGGAAAGAGCAGCAGGGGCAGCATAATCTCCCGGCTCCGAGTGCGCAGAGAGATTGCAGCGAAGAACGTTCCGTTGACGACCAGCGCCCATGTGCCCAGGACTCCAATTGGTATGAATTGCCACGCTGGGCCGAGTGCGCGGAGCTTGTAAAAACCAATAAAGAGCGGCGTCATCAGTAGTTCCAGCACGCCTACAAAAATGAAGTTCCCCAGGGCCTTCGACAGGAACAGGGGGTTTGCTGGCGCAGGTGATACCCGATATGCGTCCAGCACTTGATTTCGCAATTCGCGCGCCCAGGTCTGGTTCAGCGCGACAATTGCTGCAAACAGAAACGCTACCCAGATCAGTCCGCCCGCGATCCGGCGCGATTCTTCTGCCGTCGGATCAAACGCAAAGCTGAAGATCACGACGACCAGCAAACTGAAAAATAGCATCGCATTGATTGCATCTTTGGATCGCCATTCGAGGCGAATGTCCTTCGCCAGAGCGGCGCGGGTGACCGCAAAGAAGCTCATTGCGTCGGCGACTGATTCCAGCAGAGCCGGTTGGTGGGTGACGACGAAGATCGTCTTTTCCCGCTTCCGCATTTCTGCAAGCAGGGCTGTCATCTCATGCGCCGAGCGGTAATCCACGTTTGAAAACGGTTCGTCGAGCAAAAGCAGTTTGGGATCATTAAGCAGTGCGCGTGCCAGGGAGAGCCGTTGCCGCATTCCCTGGGAATATTGGCCGACAGGACGATCCAGATCAGGATCCAGTTTTACGGTCGCGATCACGTCCCGGCATCTGGCGTCTTCAACTCCGTACAGTCCGGCAAAGTAGCGCAGATTCTCCATGGCGCTCATTTCGTCGTAGAGCAGCGAGGGATGGGCCATGTAACCGATCTGGGCGCGAACCATCTTCAGGTTCCGCTCGCCTAAAACTGAAATCGTGCCACGGGTCGGATGCGCCAGGCCTGCAATCGTCCGTAGCAGTGTTGTTTTACCTGCGCCATTGTCGCCGACGATGACGTAGAGGTTTCCAGTCGAGAACTCGGTGCTGATTCCGCGTAGCGCGGCAAAGCGGCCAAATTGTTTGACCAGGTTGTCGGCCACGACAGCGCCGGAGTTGGATTGAGGTTCAGTTTCAGCCATGCGTCAAGGACATTCTTTATAGCACTTCGACGGCGAAAAGCCTCGTTTCTGCTTGGGAGGTTTCTGTTTAGGATAGAGATATGCCGGTTGATAGTACTGCGCAGGAGTGGAGTTCATCCCGCTACGCTGAAAATGCCCGCTTCGTCTCGGAGTTGGGTGAGCCCCTGATTGCGTTGCTGAATCCCCAGCCCGGCGAGCGCATCCTCGACCTCGGCTGCGGAGACGGCGCGCTGACGGCGAAGGTTGCAGACTCCGGAGTTCAGGTAATTGGAATGGACGCCTCATCCGATATGGTTTCCGCGGCACGAGGGCGTGGCATTGATGCCCAGGTCGCGGACGCCTACAACCTCAGTTTCAGTTCCGAGTTCGACGCGGTCTTCTCCAATGCCGCGCTGCACTGGATGAGGCGCGATCCGGATGCGGTTCTCCAAGGTGTGCGTCGCGCGCTTAAGCCCGGTGGACGTTTCTGCGCAGAGATGGGCGGACATGGGAACGTCGCTGCGATAACAGTTGCGCTTTGCGCGACTCTGGAACGATTCGGCATGGCTGAGCCGAATGCGCTGATCCCCTGGTTCTTCCCAACGCCTGACGAATATCGGGAGCGGCTCGAACGCGCCGGGTTTCGGGTTGAGAACATTGCGCTGGTTCCGAGACCGACGCTTCTGCCCACCGGAATGCGAGGTTGGCTGGAGACATTCGCCATACCGTTCACGAAGAGCGTGCATGAGGCGCAGCGTGCCGCGTTTCTGGATGAAGTTACCGAACGGCTTCGCCCGGTTCTCTGCGACGAAAGCGGGAAATGGACAGCAGATTACGTCCGGCTGCGATTCTTGGCTAGGACCGTATAGTCTGGCCGCGGCAGATCACATAGTAGAAGTGTTAGTTGGCGCGGAGCCCTGCTGAGGCGCATACTTCGAGGCGCATTTTGCCTGGATTCCCTTCGCATGGAAGATGCCATCGCGGTCAAATTTACCGTCAGCTAGCGCTTGAGCGTTGTCCTTGAAAGTGTCCGGAGGCGGTTCGGTTCCGTTGTAAACCACGTTGAGAAGCTGGTCGTTCTCAACCAATACGAAATTCACATTCGTGCCGCTGCGCTTGATGGAGCCAGGCTGTACGTTACCAGCAACCCGCAGGCGCTTCGTGTATGCGCCGTCGCCCATTCCGCGCAATTCTTTGATGGTTACGTAATAGCTCTTGCTCTCCTGCACACCGGTGTAGGCCAGATAGCCGAGCGCAAGCAGGATGATGACCATTGCGCTGCCGAATTTGAGGAATTTCCCGGTTTGCGAAGACATAAATAAGCTCCAACTAAAACTCTACTCGCCGCTGAAAGTCGGGTCAAGAAAGCAATCTTTGATGGTCGCGTCTGGCGCAATGCCCGACCTTACACCTTCCACTAGAATGAGAATCTATGATCCATCCCTGGCACGACGTAACTCCGGGCAGCAAGCTGCCGCAGGAGTTCAACAGCATTATCGAAATTCCGTTTGGTTCGAGCGTGAAATACGAACTCGACAAGGACAGCGGCCTGATCAAGCTCGACCGCGTGCTTTATTCTGCCGTGTACTACCCCGCGAACTACGGGTTCATTCCTCAGACCCTCGCCGAAGACGACGATCCGCTGGACGTGCTCGTTCTGTGCCAGGAAACGGTTGTGCCGCTCACCATCATTTATGCTCGCTAATGCTGCGCCGCTTCTTCCAGGATTACAAACAGCTGGAAGGCAAGGCGGTTGAAGTGGACCAGATCCGGCCTGCAGCGGAAGCCTACCCAATTATCGGCGATGCCTTGCACCGCTATAGCGAACAGCGCAGAAAAGGATTCGCAAGATCAGAACACTGAGGCTGGCACTTCGAGCACACCCACTTACGTTAGAAGTGATCGTCCGCAATCCCCCTTCGATCTGCGCCAATCTTACCTAGGGCCTGCGCCTGAATCACGCGGTCCCACGGGCCGGCTTGCCAATTGTCTCGGATATTGTCGCGGCGGATCCAGGGGGGAACGGGGATGTACAAATTTCTGGCAATACCGATCGCATAAGGTTCGTATTGTCGTCGCAAGTGTGTTAGTTTCTGTTCAGCTTCCGCACTGTTGTGAAGCCGCAGCCCCTTTTGCGCGAGCTGGGCACGAATCTGCGCTAGATCTTCTGATGTGAGCCGATCAGGGGCGTTCGGATCATATCGGGCATTTACCACCTGAGCTAAATCAACCAGCGCGTGACGCGCGATTTTGAATGTCCACCGCGCTTGTTCGCTGCTGACGCCGTCCATGCCAGCAATCACCAACGCGGTCGCGTCGAGCACGACCGTCAACGCGCCGAGCCATGACTGGTTGCTGTGCTGCGAGCGATAAAAACTCAATACTGGATAAGAGAGATGACTTTCCAGAATTTCTGCCGCCCAGCGTTCCCAGTCATGAAAGAGCCGGTCGAGAGTCCCCTGATCCAGACTGTTGACCGCGCGCGTCAGCAATTCGGTTGCGCTGGGAGGCGAGCCGGCGCGGGCGTCCAAGAGCGAAATTTCAATTTCGCGACGAGAGAAAGCGGAATAAATCGTTGGAAGGTATCCGATGACCACGCCGAGAAAAGCGAATCCCATGCCAGCCTCGGACACCGAAAGAAACCGGGACAGACCAGAAACAGGAGTGATGTCACCGTAGCCGAGGGTGAAAAAGGTCTCTCCACTGTGGTAGAGCAGCAAACGGAAATTGATCGGCTGATTTCCTGTGAATAAGTGCTCGCCTCCGCCGTACTGCAAAAGCGCGAATCCAAAGATCAGCCCGCATGCCCACAGGCCCAGGAGTGCAATCATCGAGAGCGGGCCAAAATATCCGAGAAAAGTCTCTCTCCGGGTTTGCGACTTGATGTGACTCGCCAGCGTCGCCCATGGCACCCAGGTATTGCGGTAGAACCAGCTCGTAATGCGAAACTGGCGTCGTACTCTGCGGGGTAGGACAACCGTCTCGAACGCGTCCAGAAGGACGGCGAGGATGATGGCAGTTCCCGCGAAAATGGCGAACGCGTACATAGGATCAGAGGAATTTGGCTGGGGAATGTTAGCAGATTTAGGTGCCAGCAATCGCCGAGCATTTTAAGCTTTGGGGCCGGATCGCTCACGCCTCGTCTTATACTCTGCAGGCCGAGCGGTGAGAAGATATTCGGATGGGCGCAAGCCAAGAAGACTTCCGCCGCGCCATGGGATGTTTTGCCACCGGCGTGACAGTCATCACTGTGGATTACGAAGGCGAGGTCCAGGGCATGACAGCGAATGCCTTTACCGCCGTGTCTCTCGATCCATTGCTGGTGCTGGTCTGCGTGGACCACCAGGCGCGGACCCATGCTCATCTTCACGCGCGCAAGCGATTTGGAATTAATGTCCTTTCCGAACAACAGCGCGCAATTTCAGAGCACTATGCGCGTTCTGACCGTGACCACTCGCGCGCCGAGCAGGAAGCCGGAGCAAAGTTCGACCGGACGGCCCACGGCACGCCCGCGCTGCACGGAGCGCTGGCCTACCTTGAATGCCGCTTACAGACCGCTCAAGACGCCGGCGATCACACCATCTTCATTGCTGAGGTTGAGGACATCGTGGTGCGCGAAGGAAGGCCTCTTCTCTACTTTCAGTCCGGGTATCGTGCTATCAGGTCGGAACTGAAGTGAGGCACGCCAGAACGGCCGCTAACTATTTCTCAAAATCTTCTCAGAGCCGAGTAAGTCCTAGAGGCTGTCATTCCAACCGCAAGGTGTCGAGCATTTTCTGATATGTCGGCCGCAGGGCTGCAAAGTCTTTCTCCGGCGCGATAAAGATCAAGTAAAGGTACGAGCCTCCGGGCCGCGGCACCAGAACCAGCCAGTCACGCTCGGGAACAGGGGCCCCGTTTTGCTGTACCGGCGAGTTGCTGGCGAGATCGGCGGAGCGGCCTTGCGTTCCGTTGACGTTGATCGGCCTTATGTCTCCATTCTGGTGCATGCCGGGATTCGACTGAGCCAGATTCTGGATCAGATCCTGCGCGACTTGATCGAGAGATGCAGCATTGGCATCTTGCGCTGTGCTGACGACGACGCCGTAGGCGATAGCGTTTTGGCTGACTCCAGCCCGGGGCGCAATGGTGAACGAATTTTGCCCAGATGCCGTGCTCCAGTTGGATGGATAAGAGATGCTGACGCCGTTCTGGTGGACTTCGGTGAAATCGGCGTTGGGCTTTACCTGATCAAAAGTGATGCTGGCGACAGCATCGGAACTCGCGCCGGCCGAGGCAACGCTGGCTTGCGTACTCTTGGGCGCGGCGCCAGTCTCGATGTTTTGTTTTGCCCAAAGTCCATTCTTGGCTCCATCAGAGATTTCCTGAGCGCTATAGGCCTTCACGACGCTGGCTTGCTTTTTCGCGCTCACGAATGATTGGCTGTCACTGAGATATTTTTCCCGCGGCCAATTGCGAATCTCGTTACCAATGGCTTCCGACCGATTGCCCGGATTGGGATGGTCGCTCAGGAACTGCGGGCCGCTGCTGCCTTCCTTGGCCAATTTTTCGAAAAAATGGGCCAGTTCCATTGGGTTGTAACCTGCTTTGTACATGATGATCGCGCCGACGGAATCGGCCTGAGCCTCGTCGGAGCGGGAGTACTTCAGCAGAACCGTGCCTGCCCCGACTTGAATTCCAGCGCGCGCCAATGTCCCGATAGTGCTGTTGCCGAGGATTCCTCCCAACGCATCGAGTATTTCTGCCACTTGTCGCTTGGGCGCCTGCTTTGCCGAATGCTGCATGTACACATGCGACATTTCGTGCGACATCACTCCCGCCAATTGGGCCTCGCTGTCCGCGGCATTGATTGTGCCTACGTTGATGAAAATCGGTCCGCCGGGAAGCGCGAAGGCGTTAATTTCTTTCTGCTGCACAACATGGAATTGGTAGGGCCAGGAATACTTCGACGGAATTTGTTCCTGAAGCTTCTTCCCGAGTTGCTGGACGTATTGCGTGATCGGGCTGGAATCCGGCAACACCGGCATCTCCTTATAGATTTCAGCGACTGCCTGCAGACCAAGCTTTTCCTGATCTTCTTTCGACATGCTGGCCGAGCCTGGGTTCGGCAACTGCGGAGTGGTGGGCGATACAGTCCAGGCTGGAACAGCCACAAGCGCTATCAAGAGCAGAGCGGTTGCGCGACGGACTAGACGGATTTCGTTCATGGAAGTTCCTCGTTCTGAACTTTGAAGCGGCTATAGGATGCCACAGCCGACTAGAATGAAACGATGGCAAACGAGCGAGAGTTCCGAAAGGCCACCGCACTGGAGTGGCTCTTCAATCGGGCCTTTGGATTTCTGGTCGGACTCGGGTTGAGCCCCTCGTACAACTATCTTCTTGAGGTCCGGGGCAGGAAATCCGGCACGCTCTACTCGACGCCTGTGAACCTGCACGAATTCGGCGGTAAGCAGTTTCTGGTCGCACCCAGAGGCCGGACACAGTGGGTAAAAAATGCGGAGGTGTCTGGGGAAGTTGTCTTGAAAAAGAGAAGCCAGCGGCAGAAGTTCCGGCTTCGTCCGCTTACCGACGCCGAAAAACCGGAGATTCTGAAGTCATACTTGGGTCGATATGGAGGCGCAGTTCAACGATTCTTCCCCGTGCGGTCCGATGCGCCGCTGGAAGCATTCGAGAAAATAGCCGCGGGATATCCGGCCTTTGAACTGATTCCGATTTGAAGGTACGCGACGGCTTATGCTGATCTATTCCACCCCGCTTTTTAAGGCCCAGGTTTAACCGCGAGACCCGAAATTGGCTAACGCTTTCCCTGTTCGCCAATCCAGGTCTCGACCTCCGATCGCAAAATGCTGAGTGGAAGTGCGCCGCTATCGAGCACCTCGTCGTGGAAGGTGCGTATATCGAATTTCGGCCCCAGTGTCTGACGGGCTTCTTCACGAAGATGGAGAATCTCTAGCTGGCCTAACTTATAAGCGAGTGCCTGCGCTGGCCATCCGATGTAACGGTCTACTTCAGTCTGGATGTTAGGTTCATCCATCGCCGTGTAGTGATGGAAATAGGCGACCATTTGATCGCGCGACCAATGATTGGCGTGCACTCCGGTATCGACCACCAGCCGGATGTCGCGCCACATTTCGTTTTCTAATCGCCCATATTCGCTGTAGGGGTCCTGGTAGCGTCCAACATCTTTGCCCAGACGCTCGGAATAAAAAGCCCAGCCTTCGAGGAACGCCGTGTAGCTGGCGTGTTGGCGGAAGGCAGGGAGATCGGGCAACTCCTGGGCAAGTGAGATCTGCAAGTGATGACCGGGAATGCCTTCGTGATAGGCAATCGCTTCCACGTTCAGCAACAGGCGGTGCTCGGGGTCCCACTCGTTGACGTTGATATGGCCTGGGCGCGAGCCGTCGGGCGTTCCGTTGGTGTAGTCGGCAGGGACACCATTTCTGGCACGACCGGAGTCCATGGAAATTGCCGTCAGCTTTGCCTTCGGCAACCGCCCGAACAGTTTGGACAACTCGGGCTCCATGTCATGCACGTACTTGGCGTAGAGATCGAGAAGCTGCTGGCCCGAGGTCGCGTACAACTTGCGATCATCTTTGATGTGCTGGTTGAAGCTGGCGAGATCGTTGAAGCCGAGTTTATGGGCCAGTGCCAGCATTTCTGCTTCGGTTTCGCGCAGCTCTTTCAAACCAATTTCGTGAATTTGGTCTGGAGTCAAGTCAGTCGTTGTCATCCGGCGGATGGCATAACGGTAGCGCGCGTCCCCATCCGGGAGCGCCCAAACTCCTGGATCGGTGCGGCCGTGTGGGGCATATTCATCGCGTACGAAAACCGCGAAACGCTGGTAAGCGGGGATAATCTGATCGGCGATCACTGCCAGCACCGCATCACCCAGTCGTTTCTGGTCGGCGCTGGGAACAGCTGATGGGAATTCCTTCAACGGCTTAAAAAATGGACTGTTCTCTCCAGTCCGGCCAGCGACATCTTCCGCTTCGGGAGCGACTTTCTCGAGCAAATAGCGCGGGGGTATCAGGCGATCGCGTATGCCCTGGCGCATGTTGGCGGTGACTTCGTCGAATACACGCGGGACCTGGCGTAGGCGCGATAGATAGTTGTCATAGTCCTGCGTTGTGTTGAAGGGAGTAATGGTGATCAGGTCGGGCAAGTCAACGTGCGGGCCATCACGCTGGTTGACTGGCATCTCCCACGGTTTGAATTGCGCACCCTCAATTTGCTCGCGGAGTTCACGAATAATCAACTCGCGGCTTAATGTGTCCTGCTGCGAGAGTCCGGATGGATCGATCACTTCGAAACGGGAAAGAAACTTGCGAGTCTGATCGAGATCGGCTTTGAAGAATTCCGGCGAGTTGTCGCTGAGGCGGTCGTTGTAACGGTTGTCGCCGAGCGCGGTCGCCCATTCAGGATTGACGCGCATTTCGTATTGCCATTGCTCGTCGAGCAGGGCAAGGAGTTGCTGGCGCCGGGTTTCAACGTTAGCGGAAGTTTTTGAAGGTTGAGGAGCATTTTGCGCGGCCATAGAATTGCGGAGCATCGGCGACATGAGTAACAGGCAAATTAATAATATGCGAGGAATGCTGAAGATCATGAAGCTACCCTTCTCCGCCCAGTTCGCGAGCTTCTTACGGCAAGCCGCATGATAGTCGTACTTTCCTTAACGTTGCAACGAGACTTGGGTAACTGGTCCTCAGCACTGGGCCAAACTGTTATCATCATCTGCCTCGGATGTGTTGAGAAAGAGAGATGGGCCATCCCGAACTAGATCTGAGCGCAAAAACCGCAGTCGTGATTGGCGGAACGTCGGGAATTGGATTGGCGATCGCCAAGGGACTCGCGCAGGCTGGTGCTAACGTCATCCCGACTGGCCGCAGGGCAGAACTGGTCAACGCAGCAGCGGAGCAGATTAAGCAGCTGGGGAGACGAACGCTGTCCATTCCTTGCGATGTGACCAATCATGCAAGCGTGCAAAGTCTATGCGATGCAGTTCGCGCAGAGTTCGGCGAAGCGGAAATTTTGGTGAACTGTGCAGGCATCACAAAACGCAAGCCCACGCTGGATTTCTCCGACTCCGAGTGGAACAGCATTCTGGAGACAAATTTGAATGGCACGTTGCGCGCCTGCCAGATATTTGGCCGTCACATGATTGAGCGAAATTACGGCCGGATTGTCAATATTGCGTCGATTGCATCGCTCGTTGGACTCTACGAGGTTGCCGCATACACGGCTAGCAAAGCCGCAGTTGCCGGCCTCACTAGATCCTTGGCGGTTGAATGGGCCCGCTACGGAGTGTGCGTGAACGCAATCGCTCCGGGCGTTTTCCCGACTGATTTGAATGCCGCGCTGCTCGACGGAACTCCGCGCGGAGAAGAGTTTCGGTTGCGTACTCCCATGCGGCGATTCGGCAAACTTGAAGAACTTGCGGGGGCAGCGGTGTTTTTGTCGTCCGATGCCGCCAGTTTTGTTACCGGCCACCTGCTTGTCGTCGATGGCGGCCTTCTTGCAAGCGGCGTGAACCAATAGCTCCCGTGAATTCCCCATCATTTTTCCGCCGCCCAGTTGAAGGGATCGCTGTGGGGCAACCGGAGGGTTCTGTTCCCGGCAGTCACTTTCGTTGGGTGATCTGCGGGCTGCTGTTATTTGGCACCACGAAGAACTACATGGATCGCCAGGTAATCGGCATATTGAAGAATTCGCTCCAGCACCAGTTTGGCTGGAACGAAATTGATTACGGGAATCTGGTATTCGCGTTTCAAACCGCATATGCGATGGGCATGCTGGTTGTCGGCCGATTGATTGATTGGGTGGGAACCCGGGTGGGATATGCATTGGCCATGGCCACCTGGAGCCTGGCCTCGATGGCCCACGGGATGACCAGTTCCCTCGGGGGCTTCCTGGGTGCGCGGTTTGCGTTGGGTTTCGGAGAGGCTGGCGTGTTCCCGGCCAGCATGAAAGCCGTCTCGGAATGGTTCCCGAAAAAAGAGCGCGCACTGGCCACTGGAATTTTTAACGCTGGAACCAACCTGGGCGCGATTGCGACACCACTTCTTGTTCCCTGGATTACAGATCATTGGGGCTGGCGGTGGGCATTTTTTCTGGTTGGATCGCTCGGATTCGTATGGCTCGCTCTGTGGCTGTGGATGTATCGCGCGCCGGAACAGCATCCAAGCTGCTCGGCTAGCGAACTGGAATATATCCGCAGCGACGGGGAACAGGCGCGGCAAAATATTGGTTGGCTAGGAATCTTGCCTCATCGGCAAACCTTGGCATTCGCTGCCGGAAAATTCATAATCGATCCGATCTGGTGGTTTTATCTTTTCTGGACGCCCGATTTTCTCCAGCGGCAGTACGGGCTGGCCCTCAAGCAAACTAGCTTGCCGATTGTCACAATTTACCTCATGGCAGATGTTGGGAGTGTGCTTGCGGGAGGAATGTCATCGGCGCTGATTCACCGAGGCAATAGCGTGAATTTTGCCAGGAAGCTGGCGATGCTGGTGTGTGCCGTGAGTGCTGTGCCTGTAATGATCGCGCCACGAATCTCAACTCTGTGGGGAGCGGTTTTCCTGATCGGACTAGCGGCCGCCGCGCACCAGGGTTTTTCAGCTAACCTGTTTACGTTGCCGTCTGATATGTTTCCTCGCAAAGCTGTGGCTTCGGTCGTCGGCATAGGCGGTATGGCTGGGGCAGTGGGTGGAATGTTTATCGCCAAGATCGTGGCTCATTTTTTGCAATGGACCGGAAGCTACCGCGTTCCGTTTTTCATGGCGGGATCGGCGTACTTGATCGCATTGGGAGTTGTCCACATGCTTGCTCCGAGGCTGGATCCCGTGCAGTTCGCCGATGCACAGAGCTGAAACGTTGCCCGATTATGCCTCTTAATATCAAACCGAAAGAGCAGTGCCGGTGGGACCTCATCAGTCTGGGCGAAGTAATGCTGCGGTTCGATCCCGGCGACCGCCGGATCTGGACGACTCGCAAATTTGATGTTTCTGAGGGTGGTGGCGAATACAACGTAGCGCGAGGCCTTAAGAGATGCTTTGGGCTCGACACCGCGATAGTGACCGCCATCGCCGACAATCCAATCGGGCGCCTGCTGCAGGATTTGATCTACCAGGGAGGGGTGGACCAGACGCTGGTTCGGTGGGTCGGCTACGATGGCGTCGGTCGCCAGGCGAGAAATGGATTGAATTTTACCGAGCGCGGATTTGGGGTTCGCCCGCCACTCGGTTGTTCCGACCGTGGTCACACAGCCGTATCGCAATTGAAACCAGGAGATATCGATTGGGATGAGATTTTTGGGAAGCATGGCGCGACATGGTTTCACACCGGAGGAATTTTCTGCGCACTCTCGGAGAGCACGCCCGAGGTCGCGATAGACGCGATGAAGTCGGCGCGGAAGTACGGAACTGTTGTCTCCTATGATCTCAATTACCGCGAGTCTCTCTGGAAAGCGAATGGCGGAAAGAAACGCGCTCAAGAAGTCAACCGCCGCATAGCTCCGATGGTTGATGTGATGCTCGGCAACGAGGAAGATTTTTCGGCCGCTTTAGGCTATGAAGTGGAGGGCGCAGACGAGGACATTTCGAAAATAGAGGTCGAGTCATTCAAAAAGATGCTCACCAAGGTGCTCGGAGAATTTCCGTTCAAAGTGGCCGCAACGACACTTCGAAGGGCGACTACTGCGACGCTGAACGATTGGGGGGCGATCTGCTATTGCGACGGCAATTTCTACGAGGCGAGACGTCGCGAGAATCTAGAAATATTCGACCGAGTAGGCGGAGGCGATTCATTCGCCTCAGGCCTGATTTATGGTTTCCTGGCCGGACAAGGTCCGCAATGGGCAGTTGAGTGCGGCGCCGCGCACGGTGCGCTGGCCATGACCACGCCGGGCGATACATCGATGGTGACGCTGAAAGAAGTGCTGCAGACGATGCAGGGCGTCGGCGCGCGGATCGCGCGCTAACTAATCAAAGAAATGACGAGAGATCAAGCGGCTGCGAGAATCGTGGAAATTGGGATTGTACCTGTGATTCGTGCTTCTTCTGCAGAGCTCGCGATCAAGGTTGCGGATGCTGTCTGTGCAGGAGGTATTCCAATTGTCGAGATAACGATGACAGTCCCCGGCGCTATTGACGTGATTGCTCAACTTGCAAAGAGCATTGGTTCCCACGTGCTGATCGGCGCCGGTACAGTGCTCGATTCCGAAACCGCGATGCAGTGCATTGATGCCGGCGCAGAGTTCATCGTGAGTCCGGGATTTGATCCCGAAACTGTTCGAACTGTGAATCGAATAGGCAAATTGATGATGGCGGGAGCGCTGACGCCGACTGAAGTGATCAGCGCGTGGAAAGCCGGAAGCGATTTCGTTAAGGTGTTCCCTTGCGGTGCGGTGGGTGGAGCGAAGTACATCAGAGCGTTGAAAGCGCCGTTGCCTCAAGTGCCGCTGGTTCCAACCGGAGGCGTAAACCTGGAGACAGCGGCCGACTTCATCCGCGCTGGAGCTGCGGCCTTGGGAATCGGCGGCGAACTCGTGTCTTCTTCCGCCCTGAAATCGGGCGACACAAGTGAGATTACGAAACTTGCCCAGAGGTATCTTGCAATCGTGCGCGAGGCGAGGCAGAAATAGTATTGTTCCCGACCCAGCGAGGCTCAACTCGTAAGCCAGAATCGGTAATCGCGTACATTACTTAATTTGAAAGTTGCGGGGATCAAAAGATAGGTTATTCGAGACACGATTGCCCGTGACCTCCCAAAGGACGGACTTCGTGAAGCCGTGGCTAAGTTCCTTGGTAAAGCGAAGCTCGTAGTGGGATGGCAGGGTCAGGCCATCTGCTGTCTGGAAATCACTAAACCGTTCCTCGATCCGGTACCGGTCCTCTTGCTCTCTTGCACTTTCCTCATCAGTCAAGGCAATACGTGGCGCTATAGTGGCCGTGTAAGTGGTTAGCACGTGATGGAAACTCTCCTTGTCGAAGTACAAAAGTATTTCCAGGTCCGAGTACTTCTTTGGCACATAGCGAACAACCACGAGTTCATGACCGTCAACTGTTTTCGTGCCATGGGAAGCGAGCTTGGAATTTCGACTGTTCAGATCGAGCAGGGGCCACGCGGTTGTTAGAACACCACCCAATAATCCTTCCCTCAAGGCAACGTCCTGTGCCTTAATGAAGTCAGCAAGATCTGAGTACGTTTTGTCCGAGTAAGTCGCGGAAACATTTGTATGTTCTCCGTCACAGATGAATTGCTCTCCGTAATACTGTGAGGTCAGGACCTTCAGTAAGAAGTGGGTCTTCCTGCCTTGCGAGGCGAATACCGCTTTGCCTTGAAGTTGGCCCGAGCCCCCAACCAATAATCTGTAACTAGCTGCACCTTCCACTAAACGTGAGTTAGAGCCCGCACGAGCCTCCGGCAACCCGATAGATTGGAGGTGCCGAGCTATGATTTCTTCTGGCTTCAAATCACCCGCGAGAACGAGGTTACAGAAGCCCAGGACCATCGAGATCAAAAGTGCAAATAGTCGCGGCAACATGACCTATCCTCACCTCGTCGTGGTCTGAGCAATATACGTTCCTGGAGCCAGGATGTAAACACATTTCTTCCCAGCGACGGACGGTGACCCGTATCTGATCTGATAGCAGAACTATTTGACGATCTTGCCGATGTAAACACCGAAAGGTTCGAGTGTGATCGACGACACGGAGACTTCCTTAGGAGATGTCTTGACCGTAGTTAGCATCGTGCTGACCTTTGTACCAGTGAATCCCTGTGACGCCAAGTCGAACGCTGCTTTGTGTTTTTGTCCTGACATATTAAGCACAACCAGCACGGCTTGATCTTTGTAACGGCGAAGGTACGAGAGTACGCTAGGATCGCTTTCGTTCAGCGCAACATATTCTCCATCGATCAGAGCCGGTTCCTGATGTCGCAGGGCAAGCAGGCTCTTATAGAAATTGAGGATCGATTTATCGTTCTCGAGTTCGCTGGCAACGTTGTGTGTTCTGTGGCTCGGGGAAACGGGCAGCCACGGAGTCGCTTTGCTGAATCCTGCATTGGCGGTAGCGTCCCACTGCATCGGCGTGCGCTCGCCATCGCGGCCCTTCTCCTCAGGCCAGCCTAACCTTCCGATTGGATCTTTGACGTCTTCCTTGCGCTTGGGATCGTTGTTCGTCATCCCAATTTCTTCGCCGTAGTACATGATTGGCGTGCCACGCAAGGTTAGATAAAGCCCAGCCATCAGCTTGGCGATGGCGTCGTTGTGCTGGCCGTCACCGTAGCGAACGTACGCGCGGACAATGTCATGATTGCTGAGCACGAATACCGGCCAACCAGCGGCGTTCACGCCTGCAATCTGTTTTCGAAATTCTGGCGCAGAAAGTTTGTCGATGCGGGCGAACAAAAAATCCATCGGCATTTGCAATTCGTTGCTATGTTCGCCATAGTACGACTTGAGTTCATCGATGTCCTTGGTCCAGGTTTCCCCGATCAGAACAGCATCGTGCTCATCAGCCACCTGCCGCAAGCGGTGAAGAACGTCATGTAATTCGGGCAGCTTGGTGTTGTTGACGTTCGCCATATTCGGGTCGCCGTAGCGATTCTTGCCCGGAAGCACCGGGTTATCTTTGAGGTCCGGAACTTCAAACAACGTATCAACTGCATCCAGCCGGAATCCAGCCACTCCGCGCTTGTACCACCAGCGGGTTACATCGAACATGGCTTTCTCGACTTCAGGATTGCGCCAGTTCAAATCTGGTTGCTCGGGATAGAAATAGTGGTAATACCACTGGCTAGTGGGTGGATCGAACTTCCACGCAGAACCGCCGAACGTTGAGAGCCAGTTGTTCGGAGGCTGATTCTCGCCTTTACCGTCGCGCCATATGTACCAGTCGCGCTTGGGATTGTCGCGCGAGGAACGTGACTCCTTGAACCAGGCGTGCTGGTCGGAGGTGTGGTTAATGACGAAATCCATGATGATGCGGATACCGCGCTTCTGCGCTTCGCTCGTCAGACGATCGAAATCCTGCAGAGTCCCATACATCGGATCAATATTTTCGTAATCGGAAACGTCATAGCCAAAATCTACTTGCGGTGAGGGGTAGCAAGGCGTGATCCATATGGCATCAACGCCCAGTTCTTTCAAATAGTCGAGCTTTGAGGTGATGCCATTCAGATCGCCGATGCCATCGTTATTGCTGTCGGCAAAACTGCGCGGATAGATTTCGTAGAACACCGCGTTCTGCCACCACTGGTGGCCTTCGGCATCGACCGTTTTGGCTTGAGAATGGGCCTGAGAAGGCGCCAGGAAAAAGGTCAGGAGACCAGCGCTCAACCATCGCATCATCCGACCTGACAGCAAAAAATGTCCAAACTGCAATTTTCCAATATGCACTATCATCTCCCGCCGCCCGGAACGAAATGAATTGTGATTTTCTCATGCTGATAATCTTCAGTGCTATTCGATGGGATGTTGACCAGGAGCTTTCCATCCTTCAACTCTGCTCCATCGACCGATGAGATCTGGCCGGGATTCCAAATGGCGAGCTCGTAGTGCGCTCCGCGGACTCCCGCAAGCTCGATGGTAAGGGCATCATGAGACGCAGACCATGATTCCGAAACCTCCCTCATGCCGAGACTGGAACTCCCAAGCGGGGGCATGGAATTCGAGTAGCTGATTCCGAAATCGTTTCGTACCTGCAGGCGGATGGTTGTCTTGCCCTTGATTAGGGAAGCACGCACAACTGGGTGCTGGTCGAAGTCGCTGTGCTGCATCTGAGCAGTTACTCGACGCGCATTCACCTCCGCGCCGACGACTTGAGCCCGAGGACTCAATGCAGGCGAAAATTCGAGCTCGGAATTTCCGCTGCTGTCGATACTCACCGTGATTTCGTTTTGCGTTTTGGCGTAACGAAGATCGAGGCTGGTGTTCCCCGCCCGAAAGTTGTGAACTGCGAACGAGATCCAGTCCGCAGGAACGTGCGGGTTGAAGACAACTCTGTGCGACGGCGCATCGGTATCGAGTCCTATCAGACCGCGCAGCAGTGGGCTGATGACCATCGCTGCGGACCAAATCTGGTGCGGCGAACTGGTCGAGAGTGGTTGGTAATAATCGCCGGAGATCACTTCGGTGACGTGACCCAGAGAACCGTCCAGTGCCATCAGCGCATTAGACCGCAGATTGGAGTAAGCAGGCAGAGCGCGGTGGTAACGGTATTCGCCTACTGAAGCCCATCCTGTGAAGAGCGGCCACACCGAGCCGTAGTGATATCCGCCAGCGTCGTAGCGAGTGGCGCGGGAGGAGATGATTCGCATGCCCCAGTCGGTCTGATGCTCCGGAGCTGCAAGTTGCGAAATCATCAAATTGCCTTTGTCTGGATCCAGCAAGCCGAACCACATCGGGACAGTTGCCAGTACGCTGGGCTCGATCAGTTTTTGGTTGTTCTTGTCCAGAGCAAACGCGTAAGTGCCCGACTCTGCCGACCAGAACGCCCTGTTTACAAGCTGCTTCTTCTGCGTAAATTCTTGAGCGAGCTGCGGGCTGATGTCGTCTTTGCCTGCGTAATGGGCGAGTTCTGACAGCGCAGAGAGTGCTTGCGTGCCAACGCCGCTTTGGTACAACTCTGTTTTTATCGGGAGCAGCGGGCCGCCTTCGACCCAGCCATGTCCGAAGCCGAAGTTCTGTGGGAGGCCTTGCGAGTCATACGTTGAGCGAAGGAATTCGTACGCTTTCCACAGGCTGTCCCATTTTTCGCGGGCAAAAGACGTGTCCCCGCTTTCGGTGACGTAATCGTTGACGGCAATTATGTAGAGCGGAGTGGCGTCGGCTGAGGCGTAGCCATATGGATAGTCGGTGAACCAGTTCACGAAGCTTGCGCCCTGCGAGATTTCGTGCGGAATTTTACCGTCGGTGCGCTGATATTTTGAGATGAACTCAAGCGCGGTCTTCGTCGTAGCGAAATCGCCTTCGGCATCGAGGGCGAGCGCTGTCCAGAAAGAGTCGCGTCCGAAGAACCATGCAAATCCGGGGCGCTGACTAGTACCCGATGTGCGATAGCCCGCGACAAGTCCGGTCCCGAGGTATGGGTTCGTGACCAGGCCTTGCACTACGCTCACTCGCGCCCAATTATAGGCTTGTTGCAGTTGCGCGTCAGGCAATTCGAGAGACACAGTGCGATTCAGATAGCCGCGATAGTATTCAGCTGCCTCCTTCTCCTTTGCTGCATAATCCGAAACCAAACTCTTGTAGGTGTTCTCGGCTTCGGCACGGCCATTGACTGAGGCAGCAATTGCAACGACTTTGGTCTCGGTTCCTTTGTTAGTGACTCCGAGACGGAATGCGCTCTCCTGTGAGGCGGAATAGTTTGTTTGATATTCCTGCTCACTGACAGCGGCAGTTGGCGAACCGACTAGCGCGACGTATTTCCGTTGCTCCTCGCCAAAGTAGAAATCGCGGAGCGCCGGCTCCCAATTCAGGTATGTTCCGCCGAGAGCGGCCGGCCATTCCAGTTGGAAATCGCGCTCAAACGCAACCTCAATCTCCAGTGGATGAGCGGTTTCAACTTCGAAAGTAATGACCGCTCCAGTGTCATGGACGGGGACGAACAGAGTCTCCTTCACTGAAAACGTATCGCCAGCGTAAATGATGGCGCTGGATTCCGGCCGAACCGTGACCGTGCGTACCAGTGATTCCGCGGGCAAAGTACGGCCTTCCACCAGGAAACGCACGTGGAAATTCCGAAAGATTTTGAGCGGATAGATCCAGGCTTCCAGATTGCCACTCTCGTTTCCGAACAGTCCGGCGCGAGTACCTGTCGCGCAGAAGAACTCCCATGGCCGGGCATTGCGTGAGAGTTCTAATTCGCCCGACTGTGCACCAGCAAGAGTGCAGGTGATCACGGCGAACAACAAAGCGGTTGTGCGATTCTTATTCTGACGGAGAAATTTAGCGATTTGCATTGGTTAGGGCCACGTCACAAACTTGCAAAAGCCGGAAGACGTTCACTATAAAAGTAGCGGCGCATTCTAACACGATCCAATCTCGGGAAGGTATTGCCCCTTTTGTCCTCTTCACGCCGCGCGTTCTTGAAGTCCCTCAGCCGAACCGCGCTGGTGCTACCACTCGAACAGGTTCTTGCAGTTGCGCGACCGTCGCACTGGCTGCCTGCCGCGGCTCTTGCTTTAGAGAGCCCAACCAGTTCCATCGGAGCCAGTTTTGTGGATGTCGCGCGTGAAGCGGGACTGAATGCCAAGACCATCTACGGCGGCGAGCACAAGAACAAATATTTGCTCGAAACTACCGGCTGCGGCGTGGCTTTCTATGACTACGACAACGATGGCTGGCTTGATATCTTCCTCGTCAATGGCTGGCGCCTC
>WNFR01001556.1_pt1 | contig 23958 bp, 21 predicted proteins | sample 5400221 | NCBI WGS metagenome assembly WNFR01 (sample SAMN13153357, study PRJNA577476) | soil metagenome | isolation source: 40 cm soil under Madrone tree | place: USA:California | collected 2016-06-14 | reverse complement strand
TGCCGGGCGGCGGCGCATTGACCACCAGCTCGAGCCCGGCCGCCATCATCTGCTCGATCGCGACCGTGCCGATGTGGTGGCTCATCGGGCTGAGGCTCAACAGGATCGTGCGCTCGTCGTGATGCCAATCGGCGACCATCGCCCGGCCGTTTGCCAGCAAGGTGTTGTCCGAATGCATGACGCCCTTGGGGGTGCCGGTGGTGCCCGAGGTGAAGGCGAGATAGACGATTTTGTCGGGATCCTCGTCGGCAGGCGGAGGCGAGGGTATCGCGGCGTCTCCGGGGAAGGCCGCCGCCTCGCGCGGGCCGTCGCCGAGCGTATAGATCCGCCGCAGCGGGGGCAGCGTTGCGGCGGCGGCAAAGATGTCGGCGGTTCGCGCGTCGGCGCCATAGCCGGGCTCAGCGAAGAACGCCGCCGCCCGGATGCGCGACAACAACTCGGTAATCTCGCCGACCGTGTAGTTCTGGTGCAGCGACGGGTTGCAGACATAACCCTGGCGCGAGCAGGCGAGCAGGATGGCGACCGATTCGACCCGGTTCGGCAGCCAGACCGAAACCCGTTCCCCGCGTTTGAGGCTAGCCTCATCGAGATCGGCGGCGACGGCATCGACCACGCCGCGGAGCCCGCTCCAGGAAAGCCGCCGGCGGCTATCTCTTACCGCGAAAGCCTCCGGCCGCCGCGCCGCGTGGTCGCACAACAGCGTATAGAGGGTGTCCTTCCGCCACAGCCCCTCGGCATAGTACCGCCGTGCCAAGGCGGGATCGTGCAGGGTGAGAAGCGTGTTGCTCATCAGCTGACGCGGCGATCGCGAGGCGACGGGTTATTGCGGGCCGCTGCGCAGCGAGGCCGGGTGGCCGGGCAGCTTGATGCGCTGAGCGGTATCGGTCAGCTTGCCGCCGTCGACCTGCAATACCCACAGATCCCGATCCATGAAGTTGCCGACATAGAGATACCCCCCGCTCGGGCTGAAGGCCGCGCCCTCGGGCAGCCCGCCGACATTGATCTCGCCGGCATTGGTGACCTTCTTGCCGTCGATCTTGAGGGCGGTGACCGCTCCGGCAGGGTGATAAAAGAAGGAAGATTTCGGCATGTTCGAGCCGCGCGCCTCGATCGTGACGGCGAGATCCCCCTTCGGGCTGATCACGAGACCCTCGGGCGAATCACCGACGGTCACATGGTCGATGACCCGCGGCGGGTTCGCCTCGAGGTCGATCACGCTGATCGTGTCGACACTGCCGTCGGAGCTCCCGCCGTTGCCAGTGTCGGCGGTCAGCGCAAGCTTTCCATCCGGCGTCACCGCGATGTTGTAGGGGAAAATCCCTGCCGGCAGGTCGCGTTTGTCGTAGGTCACCTTCTGGCCGTCGATGGCCAGCAACGCGACCTTGTTGGCGTTGGATTTGACCGCGAACGCGCGCTTGCCGTCGGGCGTGATCGCGACCGCGGAAACCTGGTCAGCGCCTGCTCCTACGGTCACTGTATCGAGGACCAAGACATCCTTGCCCCGGATCGACAGGACCGAGATCGTACCGTCAGCGCGATTGGCGACCAGCGCCAAATCACCCTTCGGGCTGATCGCCATTCCCGAAGGCTGCTTTCCGACCGTGATCGTGCCGATCACGCTCGGCGGGTTTGCCTTCAGGTCGATCAGGAAAACCTTGTTGTCGGGCTCCAGCCGGTGACCCCATCCTTGGATCACGGGTTCCAACGAGTTGGCGACCAGAGCGATTTCGCCCGACGGGCTGATGGCGAGGTTGGTCGGCGGCCCGGCGACGGAGTTCATCAGCGGTATCGTGGCGGTGATCTGCGGTGCATCCGGCTTGGAGATGTCGATCACCGACAGCGTATCGTGGCCGGGCTCACGAAAAATCTGTTTTCCATTGTCGTCCCACCCCGGCTTCTCGTCATTGCCGACGATCAGGATTTGACCGGACGACGGCGAGGAGGTGCCGCCGATCAGGCCGCCGAGCACCAGCGCGACGGCGGTGAATCCGCCGAACTTTGATTGACCCATGCTCCCCTCCCCATCCGCCGCGCTTATCCTCAGCGTCCCCAATGCTGCTCCGATCCCACTTACGCGACAAGCTGCTGCGCCAATCCACACGACCGCGACTCTCGATCAGAACCAATCGCAAGCTTCCGCCGCCTCGACGTAGGCGGCCGCATCCGTTGGCAGCAGCAACCGCTCGGGGACGAGGGCTTCGCTGGCCGCCCTGACGCGTGCGACATAGGCGTCGCGATCGCCATATCGCTCCTCGAGCGAGGGTCGCGGATCGCCGGCGGCTTCACGCTCCTTCTTGGTTCCGGCGAAGGGGATGAAAGACCCATCGCGGTCGCACAGCTCGCAGGGTTGGGCACGGTAAACATTCCACCCGGTATAGGTGCCGAGCGGGACGGCGATCGATGGCAGCCTGACCCCGGCAATTTCATTGCCGGCGGTGTCGACGGCGCATACGCGGGTGCCGTAGAAATTATCCATCCTCGCCGGCGGATCGACCCAATCGACCGGCGGGCCGATGCGGTTGGCGCCGGGGGCGACGGCGAAGCCGTTGAGAGCCGGCATCTTGACGCGCGCCGCCTCTACCGCCGTGCCGTCCGCGACCGACGGGACGCGGCTCGCCGGTGCCGGCACCCCCTTGCAGACCCATTGTTCGAGCGCCAGGAACAGCGCCCGCAATGCCGGTGTGGCGCTGTGCGGATTACGCGGATTGATGCAAGGCCCAGGGCTCGCATCGACACCGGGCCGGCCGCCGTGCTGGGTTCCAGCAATCATGTAGACCCTGGTGTTCTCCGGCAATTCTGCATCCCGGCAGCCGCTCGGGTCGGTGTGCACGAGCGACGCGCCCTTCTGCCAATACTCGGTGGAACTGTTGACCTCGATGACCCGCGGATCAGTCGGGCGGCTCTGGAGGAGCGCTCCGGTGGTGCGGGAGAATGGATCGGTCGTCATCGCGTGGCTGAAGGGGAACCAATTCTCCGGGTAGTGGCGATCCTCGTGCTGCGTACCAGTTCGTCCCGGCATTGCGAAGCGGTGATTGGCAAACACCTTGCCAGCACCGGCCACATGGCTGAGCACGCCGTCAAAGACGCGCCTTCCGTGGCCGTCGTCGTTCATCCCGAGCTCAAGGAAATGCCGCAGAAAGCGGCCCGCCTGCGAGACGCCGAAGGCAAGTGTGTGAGAAATGCCGGTACCGCTCGCCGGCCCATCGGCAGCGATCATCGGGTTTAACGTGCCTTTCCGATCGGCGCGCTCGTAACGCAGAAACGAGACGAGGTCTCGCGTAGCGGCAAAGCCGATGCCGGACACTGTCGATCCCGTCCCCTCATACCAGATCTCGTAGATCTTAAAGGGTGCGAAATTCGTCCCGAGCGGCAGCAGCCGGATCGTCTGGTTGTCGACGAACTCCCAACCCGATGACGGGATCTCGGTGCGCGCGCCGCCTTCACGATCGCGGAAAGCGAGACGTGCGCTTGCTGTGTCGGTCGAGGTGGCGGGATAATGCAGCCGCACGACGTCGCCCTTGCCGGGCGCACGGGTCCCGATGTGAAACTCGTCGCGGATCCGCCCGACGACAGGCTTCCCGTTTTCCGTCGCCAGCGGAAACCGTGCGGCCATCCCATTGTTCGCTCGTGGCGCGCTGGCGTCCCAGCCGGACCAGACGAGGCTGTAGCCGCGTCCGAGGGTAAAGCCGAGCCCAAAATCATGCTCGGTCTTTGGATCGTTGGTATTGGCACTCGCCGGGGCATCGTCGAGCAGGTTCAGAATCATCTTGCGGCCACGATTGGTGACGTCGTAGACGAGCACGCCGCTGGTTCGGCTTGGATCGGCCGGCCGCAGAATGAAGAAATCGGTCTCGTACTCGATCAGACCGCGCGGGTTCATCAGAGCCTTGTCGAGATCGGCGATGACGCGGTTTTCCGATGCCTTCGGATCGAGTTCTCCCTTTGCCGTCCCATGGATTCGCAGATACGGACCGGCTTCGCCGATATCTCGCCCCTCGGCGAACGGCTCCACCGTGCTCACCTCGAATTCAATGCTGGTCATCGACCAAATCCTTTCGAGAACTGGGCTGAGCTGACTTTTTAACGACCCTGCCGCGCGGACATCAACGCTGAGCGGCATTGCCTCGACAGCGAGGGGCCATTCGCTCGCAGGCACTCGATGATCCGGCCTCCACCGGGCGGGACATCGCCGCAATAGGCCTGATAATCCGGGCCGCAAGAGCGGCGCAGCAGCATCGCCTCCTGCCGCGGCGACATCGGCGGCGGAGAGGGAAGGGAGGCAGATGCCGGCGGGTTCGATGCGGGTGCACCCGCTGCCGACGCGGGCTTCTGGCTCTGGGCCGCCGGCGCCGAACCGCTGGCCGCGCCGAGCGCCTGCTGGCATGGCGCGGAGACGCTCTGCGCATTCTGCTGGAGGCAGGCCAGCGCCGCCGAGCCGCCCGTCGGGACACTGGAGCAATAGGTCTGATAGTCGGACCGGCAAGCCTGCCGGATCGCGTCGATCTGCGCCTGAGTAGGTTTCTGGGCTAGTGCAGGCCCGACTAGAGCAAACAAGGAGACAATGAGGGTTATGAGCCGGCCGACCACGATTAGCTTCATTCTGCCCATCCTCCATGTCTGCTACCCGCGGCACGCGCAACGCCCGTCTTCGTATCGGCGATTTCTTCCGGACGCTGTTATTGGCCGGCCGCGTCCCGGGATAAAGGCTTTTTTGCACGTCGGTCGAGGGCGGTTTCGGTAGCCGGTCCGATGCAGCATCGGTATAGGCACAGCCGATGACGGTTACCGGCATAAGCGGCGACGAGCTGATCGCGCTCGGCCACGCGGCGATAGCAAAGTCGCACGAGCTGATCTTGCTGGGGGGCCTACTCGGGCTCCTGAGCATCGTCGCCGGGCTGATCTCCCGCCGTGTCGGGGCACCAATGCTGCTCGTCTTCCTCGCCCTTGGCATGCTCGCGGGCGAGGACGGCGTGCTGGGAATTCCATACGACGACTTCACCTCGGCTTATCTGATCGGCAGCGTCGCGCTCGCCGTGATCCTTTTCGAGGGTGGGCTCAAGACGCCGGTCTCGATGTTGCGCCTCGCGTTCTGGCCGGCGGCCGGGCTGGCCACGATCGGCGTCGCGCTGACCGCTGCGATCCTTGGCATCGCTGTCACGCTGGTCGATGGCGTGCCGCTCCTCGGCGCGCTGCTCGCGGCTTCCGCCGCCGCCCCGACCGACGCCGCGGCGGTCGCGGTGCTGCTGCGCCGCGCCGGCGCGGCATTGCCGGAGCGGCTGCTCGCTGTGCTGGAGATCGAGTCCGGGCTCAACGACCCGATGTCGGTATTCCTTACCTTGCTGCTGTTACGCCTTATTGCCGAGCCTGGGTCTATCAGCACCGGCGAAGCCACGCTGCTGTTCTTCGAGGAAATGGCAGGGGGTGCGGTCCTCGGCCTGGCGGGTGGCTGGGTGCTCGCGCAATTGCTGAGGCGGCTGCCCTTGGAAGCCTCGCTCGCGCCGGTGCTGGTGCTCACTGGCGGGCTTACCATATTCGGCCTGGCTCAGCTGCTCGGGACCAGTGGATTCCTCGCAACCTACCTCGCCGCAATAGTAATCGGCGCGACCCGGCACCGCACGCGTCAGGAGGTCGAGCACTTCTTCGAAGGAATGGCTTGGCTCGCACAGATTGTATTGTTCCTGATGCTCGGATTGCTGGTGACGCCGCATGATCTGCTGCCGTATCTACCGGGCGCGATCATCGGCGCTGCAGTGCTGATCTTCCTGGCTCGCCCGGTAGCAGTTTTCGCCTGCCTGCTGCCGTTCCGCTTCACCCTGCGCGAGAGTACCTTCGCCTCTTGGGTCGGATTGCGGGGGGCCGTGCCGATCTATCTCAGCATCATCCCCGCCCTTGTTGATCCCAACCGCGACAAACGCTTGTTCGCGAGCATTTTCATTCTGGTGATCGCCTCGCTGGTCGTGCAGGGTTGGACCGTCGGCCTCGCCGCCCGATTGCTCGGCTTTGCGCGTCGTCCGGTGAGCTAGGAGGGCCGGTCGCGCTCCGCCAGGAATGCGATTTCCGCCGGCGTCGACTCCCGACCGAGGATTTTGTTTCGGTGCGGAAAGCGCCCGAAGCGCTCGATGACCTCGATATAGGGGCGCCCGTAACGGCGCAAAGAACCGCGGCGATCGGGATTTCGAGGCAGGGCTTTGGAAAGCGCCAGCGAGCGTCGTTGGTCAGCGAGATCTTCGCTGTGATGAAATGGCATATAGAAGAACAACCGCCAGGCAGGCGGGACCATCTGGTCGAACCCGCGTTCGAGCGCCCGGTCCGCCGTAGCTCGTGCCGCCGCATCGGTCGCATAGGCGCGGGGCGTGCCGCGAAAGATGTTACGCGGCACTTGATCGAGTAGCAGCACCAAGGCGAGAGCGCCCGCGGCCTCCGCTTCCCACGTGAGCAACATCCCGGCGGCTGCCGCTTCGTAATCGGCGAGAAACTCTCGGCGCAGCGCGGCGTCGAATTCTACATTGCTTCTGAACCAGATTTCTCGGTGCTGCTCGCGCCCCGGGTCAGCGGGCGGACCGAACCAGAAATCGAGTAGTGCTCTCGCCCGATCAGGGAGGGTCACAACAGGCCGCATTGATCATTCGGCCCGAAGTTGGTTTTGCCGGGAATTGCTTGCGCAGATAGAACTTCGTATGCCCAGGCGGGTAATCTTCGAGCGCAGCGAAAACCTCATATCCGAGCTTCTCGTAAAAGGGGCGCGCCTCGTAGCTGTGCGTCTCCAACGTCGCAGCGAGACAGCCACGCTCGATCGCGTAACGCTCCGCGGCTTGCAGCAACCGTGTCCCGTTGCCGTTGCGGCGTACGGGGGCGGCCACCCAGAGATGGGATACGTGCAGCCAGCCGCCCCATAGGTTACCGAGCAAGCCACCCAACCACTCACCTCGGCCAGTCCTCAGGAAAAAGCCCACCGGGTACCAGCTCTCTTGAGCCGTCGCCGCGATGTTGTACGAAGCAAGAGACTCGGTTACGAACCGGGTCAAGGCTTCCCCCGGCAGCGGATCGAATACGAGCTCAAGTTCTTCCATTTTCACATACCCGCCGCGATGGCCTCGTCGAGGATGCGGACGAGGTGCCGGGCCTCGCGGCCGGCGGCGTCGCCGATCTGATGACGGCAGCTCGTGCCATTGGCAGCCAGCAGCGTCTCGGGCGGCGCAGCCCGCATCTTGGGCAACACACCGAGCTCACCGATCTTCAGCGACATCTCGTGATGTTCGGCCTCGTAGCCGAACGACCCGGCCATGCCACAGCAGGTCGAGTCGAAGGTCTCTACCGTAAGACCGGGAATGAGCTGCAAGGCCTTTACCGCGGCACCGACCGTGGCGAACGCTTTCTGGTGACAATGCCCGTGCAGCAATGCCGTCCGACCTTCCATTGGCGCCAGTGCCAGCTCGAAGCGGCCTTGCGCGCGCTCGCTGTCGACGAATTCCTCGAAGAGCTGGGCGCGCTCGGCAAGTGCCTTCGTCGCAGAACCCGGCAACATTGCCGCGAACTCGTCGCGCAGGGTCAACAGGCACGAAGGCTCTAGCCCGACGATTGGAGTGCCAGCCGCGACATGCGCGCCGAGTGCGTCGAGCACGCGACGCGCTTCTTCGCGTGCTTCCTCGACGAGACCCGCCGTGAGGAAGGTACGGCCGCAACACAGCGGGCGGCCACGCACCGTGTCCGGACAGACGACACGGTAACCGGCCCGCAACAGCACCCGCTCGGCCGCGCGCGCGTTTTCCGGCTCGAAATAGCGGTTGAAGGTGTCTACCAGCAAAACGACCTCGGGCCCGGTGCCGGAGGATCTTCCGCGATAGGGGCGAGCGGACCAGTCGGGCAATTTGCGGGCGGCGCTGAGCCCAAACAGCCGCTCCCCGAGGCGGGCGAGAAAAGGAACCCGGTTTCTCAGGTTCATCAGGGGCGCGATGCGCGAAACATGCGGAGCATAGCGCGGCAAATAGGCGATCAGCCGGTCGCGCGCCCCGAGCCCGTGACGGCGTCGGTAATGGTGCAGAAACTCGATCTTCATCCGCGCCATATCGACGCCGGTCGGGCATTCGCGCTTGCAGCCTTTGCACGAAATGCACAGCGCCATCGTCTCGCGCATGTCTTCCGAAACGAGCGCGTCGGACTCGAGCTGACCGGACAGCGCCAGCCGCAATGTACTGGCGCGGCCGCGGGTCAGATGCTGCTCGTCGCCGGTCGCTCGGTAGGAAGGGCACATGACGCCCGCGTCGCGTGCGCGGCAGGCGCCATTGTTGTTGCACATCTCGGTCGCGGCAGCGAAACCGCCCCACTCCGACCAGTCGAGCGCGGTGTCGATCGGCAGTTGCCGGTAATCCGGCTTGAAGCGGAAGAGGGTGCGGTCGTCCATCTTTGATGGCCGAACGATCTTGCCTGGGTTGAAGAGGCCCTGCGGGTCGAAGGCGTCCTTGACTTCCTCGAAGGCGCGGACCATCCGCGAGCCGAACATCGCCTCGTGGAACTCGGAGCGCACGAGGCCGTCGCCGTGCTCGCCGGAATGCGAGCCCTTATATTCGCGGACCATCGCGAAGGCCTCTTCGGCAATCGCCCGCATCTTCTTGACCTCGAGCTCCTGTTTGACGTTGAGCACCGGCCGCACGTGCAGGCAGCCGACCGAGGCGTGGGCGTACCAGGTGCCGTAGGTGTTGTGCTTTTCGAAGATGCGGGTCAGGCGCTCGGTGTAGTCGGCGAGGTCTTCGAGGCGGACCGCGCAGTCCTCGAGAAAGGAGACCGGTTTCCCATCGCCTTTCATCGACATCATGATGTTGAGGCCCTGCGCTCGGATCTCCCAGACCGCCTGCTGGAAGGCGGGGCCGGTCGCCTCGACGACGCTATCCGGAAAGCCGAGATCCCCCATCAGCTCGACCAGCGCCTTCAGTCGCCGCAGATTTTCCGCGGGGTCGTCGCCGGCAAACTCAGTCAGCAGCAGCGCGGCGGGCTCGCCCCTGACGAAACGCTCGACCACCGGGCGGAACATCGGGATGTCGCGTGACAATTCGATCATCGTGCGGTCGACCAGCTCGACCGCACTGGGGCCAAGCTCGACGATCTGCCGGGTCGCGGCCATCGCGCTATAAAAGCTCGCGAAATGGCAGATGCCGAGAACCCGGTGCGCAGGGATCGGCTGGAGGTCGAGCTCGATTTCGTTGAAGAAGGCGAGGGTGCCCTCCGAGCCGACGAGCAGGCGCGCCATGTTGTGGCCACTCTCGGCGATACTGTCGATGTTATAGCCGCCGACACGCCGCAGCACCTTTGGAAAGCAGCGCTCGATCTCGTCTGCCTCGCGGCGGTGCAGCGCGCGCATCCGGCGGACGAGCTCGCGATAGCGCTCGGGCGTCGCGCCCCCATTGGAATTATCTGCAAAGTTGCCGGGGACCTCACCAAACCACGCTGCGGTGCCGTCAGTGAGCAGCGCATCGACGCCGCGCACATTGTGCACCATGTTGCCGTAGCGCAGCGAGCGCGACCCGCAGCTGTTGTTGGCGGTCATGCCGCCAATCGTCGCCCGGCTGCTGGTCGACGGGTCGACCGGGAAGAACAGCCTGTCCTTGCGTAAGAGCCGGTTGAGCCGGTCGAGCACAACCCCCGGCTCGACCCGCGCCCGCCGCCCCTCGACATCGACCGAGATCACCCGGTCGAGATATTTGCTGCAATCGATGACGAGTGCCCGCGCCACGGTCTGCCCGCATTGCGAGGTGCCGCCGCCGCGCGGCAACACCGGCACCCCCTCCTCCCGCGCGATCGCGATCGCCGCGGCGGCTTCTTCGCGGCTTTTCGGCACGACGACACCCAAGGGTTCGATCTGGTAGATCGACGCATCGGTGCTGTAGCGCCCGCGGCTGAACGAGTCGAACAGCACCTCGCCGCGGGTCTCGCGGCGCAGCTGCTGTTCGAGGCGGGACCCGGCGGGATTGTCGAACGGCATACGCTTTCTCGGAACGGTTTGGTCTGCCAATCAGACACGGGTCTGCAGACATGCGTCAATGCCTAACGGTATTGAACGGGTCACCGACGCGCCCGACGCAGTCCCTCAGGACGAGCCCAACCTACGGAGACCCCAGCATGATCTTTGGCGTCAACCCGCTCATCGCGCTGGGCGTGCTCGCTTCCACTGCTGCCACCGATGCAGCCTATGTATTCTTCAATGCAGCGGTGACCGGCAGGCGTCGTATTTGGGCGGCAAACTAGAGCGCCATCTGGTACTTATTATCCGCGTTCGCGGTGATCAGTTATACGGAAAATGCGGTCTATGTCGTGTTTGCGGCGACGGGCTTTTGGCTCGGCGCGTTCGCTTCGGTGACATGGCTGCGGCGGGGACATGCCGGGGACGCGCAAGCGCGGCATAATTCCCGATGAGCGCGAGCGCGCCAACCTGCGGGCGGCCGATGGTTCACCATCACTCGCGTCATCAGGGCGAGAGTCGGGATAAGTTGCAGCGGCTCTGTCTTGCTGTGAACACCCTGGAGGTACGGCGATGCGTTTCGAGACCAAGCAAATCAGCGCCGAGCCCGACGCTATTGCACCGGACGGGTCGGAAGTGCGCGTCCTTTGCCAACTCTGCCGAGGCGGGTTGGCGGCTTTCTCGTTGGCCCCGGAGGCTGTCTCGAGGGCGGTCGCCCATCATACGATCGAAGAGGTATGGTATTTCACGGCAGGGAGAGGGCGCATGTGGCGAAGGCTCGGCGAACACGAAGAAATCGTCGAGGTCGGTCCCGGGATATCGATCAGCATACCGACCGGCACGCATTTCCAGTTCCGCTGCGACGGTCTCGAACCCCTTACGGCCATCGCGGTCACAATGCCTCCATGGCCCGGCGAAGGCGAAGCCTTTCGCGTCGAAGGAAAATGGCAGCCCACGATATGACGGGACACGGTGCGACTAAGTTCGCGGTCACACCCGCGAAAGCATGGGTCCAAGGCGTGCCCTGACCTGAACAGGGGGCAACCGCTAGAGCCCTCGAGCGCTGGATTTGCGCTTTCGCGGGATGACGGACCCTACTGGTGTCTGAAAATTCCTCTGGGGTCAGGGTTTAGAATCCCTTTTTGTTGGCAGTATTGCCCCGCCGCGGGAGGTGTCCCAGCCGGCCATTAACGGTATGAACGAACGTTCTTCGAATCGGTTCAGCGGATCGCCCGAATGCGCGCCCCTCGGCAGCGAGGGTCTGCCCATGGCTCAGCGGCCGAATCGTCAGCCCAGACACTGAAAAACCTGGGGGTGTCAGTCCAAATCGGCAGGGGGATGACATTTTGATCCGGCGCCTACAGTCAATGTCGGAGCAGGACGGAAACTGTCACCTCCGTGCAAAGTAGAGATGACATTACCATTGGCGGCGAAGGACGAGCGCGACGGCGCATCACAGCCAAGCGCTGGGCGATGAGAGGAAGCGGGCTCTGTCTTCGAACTCGGCGCCCTATTTCGCCCCTGCCAGCGTGACCCTTTGTGGCTCGGCTCTACGATCGAAAACCAAGCATTTGGGCGGTCCCGCGCCGCGACCGCATGCAAAGGGTGCGGGACGTCGCCACTTGAGGAACGACAAATGGGAGGTGGGGTACGCCCTCAGGAATGCTCGCCAGCGCGTCCTGATCGCAAATGGTCCTGTGCCCCTGAGGATGCACGTTCGGCGTTTGCGTTCAATCGATCAAGCACAATCGTGGTCCGCGCCGCCACCCGCATCAGATCGGATGCAGCCTGCCGAAGCTGTTGGCGGACAATCGGCGATCCCTCCGAGAGCGCCGCGTCGAAGCTGGAGCGAAACGCCTCGATGGCTGCTTCTGCACGGCCGTGAAGCTCTCTGTCGAGTCCGGCGGTAAATGCAGGTGCCCCGACCATCTTGCGCGGAGTGCCGCGTTGTTCTTGCGCGGACCCCGCCTCACGCTGTTGATGTTGCGTCAATCTCGCGGGAGCAAGCCCGCGGTCACGGCCGGCCTGCAGTTCACCGGTCGCGATCGGAGACGCCGCCCTGATCTCGCTCGGCAGAGGTTGGAATGCTCCATGCTCCTCACGACGCGGTTCGGCAGAGCGAGAAGGCGGTGCCGTAGGCGTTTGTGAAGCCTCGCGGATCGAGGCCGCTAGCAATTCCGACCGCCGGCTCAGGGGCTGCTCGACGTTCTGCGCGGTCCGCTGCGTATTGCGTTTAAGAATGTAATGGATCGCCGGCGGGGTGCAGCCGTAAGTCCGTGCAATTCGACTGATCGACTCGCCTTGCGCATAGCGTGCCGCAATGGCGTTCCACTCGCCCTGCGGAATTTTGGACATGTGTGCTCCTGGTTCAATTCCATCAGCCAGAGGGGTCTCCATGCATCTTTCCAGGGGGCCGGGTCTCACCCACTGAGAGGCATCCGCCACACCTCCGACGTTTATGCCAAAACCCCGCCGAGAATCTTGTCGGCGAACCGAAAGCTGCCTTAAACGAAATTAGTTATGATTTTAACCATTTCAAGATAGAGACCGGTGTGCGGAAACTAAGTTCTTTGGTTTCACTGCGTGGTTTCATTGCGTGGTTTCATTGGGTGCACATCGGGTCGCGTTGAAGGTGGGGGATTAATTTCTTATCTCGATCGGAAGTCGCTGACACCGACCGGCAGTGCGGTCCAGCCTTGGCTTATGTTCCGCGGACGAGAGGAGGCTTGCTCAGTTGGGTCGTAATGTCGCCATCCCGTGCCATATAAGGGAATCGCCGGCTGCGGCTCCGGTGATAGTTCGTGCCGCATCAACGGGTCCGCATCATCGTTTGTTAAGCATGCGTTAGATGATGGAGGGCATCATGAACGACGCGCGGGTCAGGACGGCGCTCGATCAAACAGAAGCCGCCCCGCCATGAGGGTCTTTTCGATGCCCATCCCGGCCACCCAACAACGGCGCGCAGCGAACTTGGTCACAGCCCTCTCGCTCGGCCTCGCCGCCACGGCGATCGGCTGTACTCAGGCAGATCGGCTTTCCGGCATGGACCAAACGGGAGCTTCGGTGCCGAGCTTTGCACCCGTTGTGCAGGAAGTGATGCCCGCAGTGGTCAACGTGTCGGCAATCCAGAGGGTGAACAAGGCCGCCGCGGACGAAGAGAAATCGGAGGGCGTCGGCTCCAGGAATCCGGTCGCGCTTCGCGACTTGCCGCCAGCGGTACTCGACGAGCTCCTTCGGCGTTTCTTGGATCCGCGCGACCGAAGAGCGGTGTCCGGTCCGAAGGTGGCGAGCGTGGCATTGGGTTCGGGCTTCATCATCGACCCGAGCGGCTATGTCGTCACCGATGATCACGTGGTCGAAAATGCCGAAAAGGTGACGATAGTTGTTCAGGACACGACGGAGTATTCGGCCCGCATAGTGGGGCGCGACCCACTGACCGATCTCGCATTATTGAAGATTGATGCGGAGCGGCCGTTGTCTTATGTTCGTTGGGGCGACAGTGATGCTGCTCGAATCGGCGACTGGGTGCTCGCCATTGGCAATCCCTTTGGCCTCGACAATACGGTCAGCAGCGGGATTATCTCCGGGCGCGGGCGCGACATCCACTCTGGTCCTTACGACGACTTTCTCCAGATTGATGCAGCGATGAACCGGGGCAACTCGGGCGGCCCGACCTTTGACCTCCATGGCAACGTAATCGGCATCAACACGGCAATCTATTCCCCCAATGGCGGTTCGGTAGGCATTGGTTTCGCCATACCGGCGAACCGTGCCAAGCCGGTATTGGAGCAGTTGCGGGCATATGGAAAGGTTGCGCGAGGCTGGCTCGGCGTTCAGATTCAACAGATAACGCCGGAACTCGTCCAGAGCCTCGGACTGCCCTCCGCCGCAGGCGCACTCGTCGTCAAAGTGGGACCAGGCAGTCCTGCCGCCACAGCCGGGTTTAAGCAAGGCGATGTCATTCTCGCCATTAACGGGCGAGACGTTAGACGAATGCACGAACTGCCCCTCGTCATCGCCGAGACGCCGATCGGCCGGATGGCAGCCGTTACAGTTTGGCGGCGGAACGCCACCCTGACCTTGCGACCGGTGATCAGCGAAATGCCCACGAACCCCGAAGTCGCGGAACGAATTGAAGGAGCGAAAGACGGCCGGCGCTCGGAGCGGGCAACGAAGATGGTGCCTTCGCCTGTCTCGGCCGCCTCTCCGGCGATCTGATCGAGCGAGAACAAAGGCGCCGCAGAAAAGTTCAATAAATCCGCGCTAACACCGATCTGCAAAAGAGCGGATGTCGGGACCTTTAATTTTGCTGAACCGTCACGAAATAAGCCGCCACGTAACTTCGCCCCCACCGCCGGGGTGGTTTGCAAGGGAGGACGCCGATGCCCGATCATGTCTACCGGATCATCGAAGTCGCAGGCTCTTCGGAGAAGAGCATCGAGGATGCGATCCAGAGCGCCGTCGGCCGGGCCTCGCGCACGCTTCGACAAGTGGGCTGGTTCGAGGTCGTGCAGACCCGCGGGCATGTTGAGGAAGGCAAAGTTGCGCACTATCAGGTTATTCTCAAGGTCGGCTTCACCCTCGAAGACTGCTGATCTTCCCCCCGCTCCCCTCAGGGGCGGGAAGGCCAGACGTAATCTGTATTGCCGCTACGTTTCAGCCGGCGCTCGCTGGGTGGGATCATCCACGAACGTTTCTCGCCAGCACGACGAGTAGACCGGCGAGCCCTGAAATCATGCCGGCGAGCCAGAAGGTGGCGCTAAAGGCCGACAGGAACGCGTCTTTCAACCAGAGACCTTCTAGAGCGTGGAAGACGAGGGTCAGAACCGTCGCCCCGGTCACGACGCCTAGCGACCGGCTCAACATTGCAATGCTGCCGGCGACGCCCCGATGCCCTCGCGGGAGCGTCCGCATGACGATGTCCATGTAGGCTAATTGGAAAAGACCCACGCCGAACCCCTGCAGCACCAGGGCGCCCACGATCGCAATTAACCGGCAAGACGCATCGGGGTTCCAGCTGCCGATCAATACCAGCCCTGCCCCGCCAAGAAACGCCCCGAGAGCGGCGACACGACCGGCCGATACGCGCTCGATTACCAATCCGGCCAGCGGGGATGCGACAATGCTTCCGACAAATGAAGCGGCGAGAACGGTGCCCGCCATCGGCACCGACAGACCAGCGACGCGTATCAGATAGTACGGACCAAATAAGAGCACGGAAAAGCTGGTTAGATAAATCAAGATACTGGCGACGTTGAGGGCTGCGAAGGCGCCGGTTCGGAAGAGGTCGAGGTTGACGATGGGCTGAGCGATCCGGTGCTCCCAGCGGACGAACCCGAAGAGGCTGGCCGCGGCTGCCCCCAACAGCCCAATTGCCAACAACCCATGCCGCTCCAGGTGCTGAAGCTGATTGAGCATAAGCAAGAGTGTGCTGATACCGAGCGCGAGCAGACCGGCGCCAACAACATCGACCGGCTCGCGCACACCGGGGCGAGATAGCATCGGGAGCCCCTCGAGAAATAGGAGCGCTGTGAACGCGATGGGGGCACGAAACCAGAATACGGCTTGCCAGCCCCAGAGTTGAACGAGCACCCCGCCGAGTAGCGGCCCGGCTGCAGAGCCGATCGCGTACATGACAGTGAAGATGCCAATGGCACGGCTGCGCTTGTCTTCCGGAAAGAGCCCGGTTACCAGTGCGGGGGCACAGCTGACGATCAACGCGGCGCCAATCCCCTGCAGAAACCGGCAGAAAAGCAGCCAGCTATAGCTCGGCGCTACGGCACAAAGCAGGTATGCGGCGCTACTCCACAATAGCCCTATGCGAAAGACGCGACCGTGGCTGAAGACGTCGCCAACACGTCCGAAGGCAAGCATCAGGCTAGCATAGGTCAGCACATAGCAGATGACGACCCATTGGATCATCTCGATCGGGAGGCTGAAGCTGCCGGTGATGGCGGGGAAGCCGATGTTCACCGCCGTGTCGAGCGGAACGACCGAGGTCCCCAGACCGACCAGCAACAGCCGTAGCCCCTGTCGTGCCGTCATTGGCAGCTTTGGTGAGCGAAGTCCGGCGTGTGGCCGCCCATCATCTGCCGTTGCAACTTTCCTGAAAAATGACTCTCGAAGCGTGTAACCTCTGAACATCAATTAGGGAAGGCTGCCGATGGATGCTGCCGAAACCGGGTTCGCGCTCGCCGTCCATGGGGGAGCTGGAGCGATCTCTCGCGACGACACGACAGTTTCCCGCGCAGCGCCATATCATGAGGGCTTGGGTCGCGCCTTGGTCACTGGTCGCGACATTCTTGCAGCGGGCGGCAGCGCGCTCGACGCGGCAACCGGAGCGGTTGTAGCGCTCGAGGACGACCCGTTGTTCAACGCCGGGCGAGGCAGTGTTTTCACTGCCACCGGAACGCAGGAGATGGACGCCTCGGTGATGGACGGCACCGATCATCGGGCCGGCGGGGTGGCGGGCATCTTCGGTCCGCGCAATCCGGTATTGGACGCGCGGGCGGTCATGGAACGATCGAACCACGTGCTGCTGATCGGAGAGGGTGCGCTCGCCTTTTGCCGGGGCAAGGCATTACCTTTGCCGATCCCAGCTACTTTTACAGCGAAAAGCGGTGGCGAGAATTGCAGGACGAGCTCGGAAGACGCCGCCGCGGACGTGCTGAAATCATCGACGAGAAACACGGCCACGGCACCGTAGGTGCCGTCGCTCGGGACCGCCGCAGCAACCTCGCCGCGGCTACCTCGACCGGCGGGATGACAGGCAAGGCCCCGGGCCGGGTAGGCGATAGCCCGATCATCGGCGCCGGCACCTACGCGGATAATGCGACCTGTGCAGTCTCGGCGACCGGACACGGCGAGTTTTTCATCCGTTACGGTGTCGCGTTCGAGATCGCCGCCCGCCTGCGCCTTGCCGGTCAATCGCTGCAAGAGGCGGCGCGCGCGGTCATCGACAGCCTAGCTGCAATTGGCGGGCTGGGCGGGTTCGTCGTGGTCGACCGCTCCGGTGGTTTGACGCTTCCCTTCAACACGGCCGGTATGTATCGCGGCTACGTCCGGGATGACGGAGTAATCCATACCGCGATATACCACGAGCCTTACCAAACCGGTTCGCGATAGGTCCAGGTTGCGACTTCGTCTCAAGCTGCTGCCAGCTATGATCTTGCCCATCGTCAAGAAACCGTGGATCTGGTCGGGAAATAGGGGCCCCTCCGGCCAGCCGCACCATCTCGAGAACTCGCGCGGCGTCGCGATCGAGCGCCATCGCTATCTCCTGATCCACAGGTGTGTCCGACCGGGTATTGTAGCGATCAAACTGCGCAATACGCCAGGTGCTCGTCCGCAGGACAGCCGAGCTACAGACGCAGAAAAGCCCCGGCCGGGGAAGACCGGGGCTTCTGCGGTCTGTCGGTGTGCCGTTCCGACGGACCAATGTGCATCGTTGGGGGACATAACGATGCCACCAACAGAATGCGGCCATTCTACCTGAATTGCAATTCCTATTCGGGCAAATTAACTACGAATTGTGCAAACTCCTACGCAAGGCTTAGTCTCCGCCGCATCTCGCCGCGCACGTGGCCTACGATGCGTCCTGCGTAACCTTACGGTGAAGACGGTCTTTTGCTGTGTATGGTGAACACTAGTGCTACTTACATCGCCAATGATCCGCAGCTGGGTGCTGGATGCTCAAACAAAAAGCGGCGCCGAGCTGAAAGCCCGACGCCGAGTCCTGACTTGGGTCTGCCTCGGGGGGATCTGAGGCCAGGCCCGACCCAATGCTACATTCGGATAGTCAACAGAACGTCAGTCGCGGAAGTGCAGAAGCCGATCAGCGGTAGCGGATCCCGGCTTCGGTGACCACGACGTCCATCGGAATATCAAAGGGCTGTGGATAAATCGTCTCGATTTGCGACAGCTCGAACCCGACGCCAATCGCGAGCGGCCGCGGCGAGAGTGCCGCCAATGTCCGGTCGAAATAGCCACCACCATAACCGAGGCGGTAGCAATCCCGATCAAAGCCGACGAGCGGCGCCAGGACGGCCTGTGGGATCACAATTTCGCGATTCTGCGGGGTCGGAATGTTCCACACACCGTCGACAAGCGGCTCCCCCGGTCGCCAAGCCCGATATTCTAGTGGGCCCTGTTTGTCGACGACGGCCGGCAACGCAACCGCGGATCCTTCGGCGATCAGCCAGTCGATCACTGGGCGAGGATCGAATTCCGCCTGGAACGGCCAATAGACGCCGAGGGTGATGCTCGGCCGCTCGGTGAGCAACGAGCGCAGTCGCGCCTCGATCGCTTGCCCCCACAGCCGGCGCTCGGCCGGCGGCGCACCGGTGCGCAGCACCAGCAGGCGCTGCCGTTCCGACCGGCGCCAGGCCTTGAGCTCGGCTCCTTCCACACTGCGCCTGCGGTCAGAACAAACCGGTGATGCGCCCGTCCTCGGCGACCTCGATGTTGTTCGCCGCCGGTGCCCGGGAAAGTCCGGGCATGGTCATGATCTCGCCGCACACCGGAACCACGAACTCGGCACCTGCCGACAGACGCACATCACGCACGGTCAGCACATGATCGCTCGGCGCGCCCTTGATATTCGGATCGGTCGTAAAGCTATACTGGGTCTTAGCGACGCATACTGGCAAATGCCCGAAACCTTGGTCCTGCAGCGCAGCGAAGCGGTCCATTACCGATTTGTCGGCCTCGACGGCGGAGGCACCGTAGAGCCGTTGCGCAATCGTGCAGACCTTGTCCCAGAGCGGCATCTCGTCCGGATAAAGCAGGCGGAACTCGGCCTTCCCGCCCTCGGCAAGAGCGACGACGGCGCGCGCGAGACCGACCGCTCCCTCGCCGCCGCGCGCCCAATGGTCGGCAACGACCGCCTCGGCGCCGAGCCCGGCGCACAGCTCCCTGAGGCGGCCGAGCTCCCTTTCGGTGTCGTTGCTGAAACGGTTGATCGACACCACCGCCGGCACCCCGAACTGGCGCAAATTGGTCAGATGGCGCGCGAGATTGGCAAAGCCGCTTTCGAGTGCCGCGAGGTTCTCCTCTCGGAGCGCATCGCGCGCTATGCCGCCATGCATTTTGAGCGCGCGAACCGTGCACACGATCACCACGGCGTCCGGTTTGAGCCCGGTCTTGCGGCATTTGATGTCGAAGAACTTCTCCGCACCAAGATCGGCGCCAAACCCCGCCTCGGTCACGACGTAATCGGCGAGCTTGCGCGCCGCTGTCGTCGCGATCACCGAGTTGCAGCCATGCGCGATGTTGCCGAACGGGCCACCATGGATGAAGGCCGGGTTGTTCTCGAGCGTCTGCACCAAATTCGGCGCGATCGCGTCCTTGAGCAATGCCGCCATCGAGCCGGCCGCCTTGAGTTCCGCTGCGCGCACCGGTTTGCGCTCGCGGGTCTGGCCGACGACGATATTGGCCAACCGTCGCCGCAAATCTTGCAGGTCGGTCGACAGGCAAAAGATCGCCATCACTTCCGAAGCGGGGACGATGTCGAACCCATCCTCGCGCGAGAAGCCGTTGGCCACGCCGCCGAGCGAGGAGACGATCGAACGCAGGGCGCGATCGTTCATGTCGATCGTCCGGCGCCAGCTGACCCGGCGCGGATCGATGCGAGGCTCGCTTCCATAATAAACATGGTTGTCGACCATCGCCGCGAGCAGGTTGTTCGCGGCAGCGACCGCGTGAAAATCGCCGGTAAAATGAAGGTTGATGTCCTCCATCGGCACGACCTGCGCATAACCGCCGCCGGCGGCACCTCCTTTGATGCCAAAGCACGGCCCGAGGCTCGGTTCGCGCAGGCAGAGGATCGTCTGCTTGCCGATATGATTGAGCGCGTCGCCGAGCCCGACCGTCGTCGTGGTTTTGCCTTCGCCGGCCGGGGTCGGGGTGATCGCGGTGACAAGGATCAACTTGCCGTTCGGCCGGTCGCAAAGCGAGCGGATATAGTCGAGCGAAATCTTCGCCTTGTACTTGCCATAGGGTGATACTGCGTCGGCCGGAATGCCAAGCTTCTCTGTGGCGACCTCGCCGATCGGCCGCATCGCCGCGGCCTGCGCGATCTCGATGTCGGGTTTCGGGTTCTTGTGCTGCTCGTCTCCGCGCGCCACGGCGTTTCTCCTCGCTAGGTGAAGCCCCGGCTCTTATCCCGTTCGGGCAGGCCGGCGCAACCTTCCTCGCCACCCTGTTGCCGCGACTCTGGAGCGGTTATGCTGACGATCGGCTCATCGTCGCGAGCAAAGACGCGAGGTGCCTGATGACCAGCCGAGCAAAACTTGACCGGCTGACCGGTGTGGCCGCTGCGGCCGTGATTGCGGCGCTGGGTTTCGGCGCTATGATTTTGGCCCCGACCCCGGCCGAGGCGGCTGTATTCGTAGGCTTCGGGTTCGGTTTCCCTATCGCTTTCCCGGGTTATTACTACCCGTCATATCCGTATTACCCGCCGCCGCGGCCACCCCCACCCTACTATCCTCCGCCAGCCTATTATCCGCCACCGCCGGTCTCGTTTCAGCCGTCCGCCGGCCATGCGCCCTCCGGGTTGGCCGCGACACCACCAATCACCTACACCTCGCGCCGCGGCTGGACCAACGCGGAAGGGCAATACTGCCGGGAATACAAATCGAACCAGGGCATTGGCAATCGTGCCACCGAGAGGTACGGCACCGCCTGTCGAGACCCGAGCGGCCAGTGGCGGGTCGTCAACTGACGGCTGTATAGAGGAGCCGGCCGACCGATATCATCGGCTTTCTCGGCGGCGGGTCATGCGCTCGGCAATCGGCGAAAGGGGATGATCGTGCACAGATATCGTTTGATGGGACCAATGGCGCTTGGCCTATGCCTTCTCGTAGCTGCCGGCTGCGCCCCGCAGTCGCCGTCGACTGCCTCGCAGGCACAGGCTCCGGGGATGGCACCGGGAATGGCCCGGGTCTGGGTTCTGCGGCAGTCGGACCCGCAGAACGGAAATGTCGAAGCAGCGGCCCCAATGGTTTTCGCGAACGGAGCGCCTGTCGGTCGAAGCCGAGCGGGAACCGTGTTTTATCGCGATTTCGTGCCGGGATCCTATACTTTCACGGTAGAGCCGTACGGGGGGTTGCCCACTGGTCAGGCCGACACGGTCTCCCTCGCCTCAGGAACGCAGAACTACCTTCAGGTCCAGTGGATCGCCAGCTGGCAGTTCGGGTATCCGGAAGCGACCTGGTCGGACAAGCCCAACACGTTCGGAATGCTTACGATGTCGCCGGAACTCGCCCGGGACTATATCGCGACGATGACCTATCTCGGCCAGAGCTGATGCTGAGCGAATAGTCTTCAGCCGGTCGCTCAGTCATGGCGGGGCCGCGGTCGCCGGGTTCGTCCGATCGATCCGGCGCGATCTTTGCTGCCCGGCTGAGGGATGCGGCGAGGGTGACGGGTCCGCCGCTGCTCTTCGGGGTGCGCCTCTGGGCATCGGTCTGCCTCGCGCTCTACGTCGCGTTTTGGTTGGAGCTGGACAACGCGTATTGGGCCGGCACCTCGGCGGCGATTGTATGTCAGCCGCATCTCGGGGCTTCGCTGCGCAAGGGCTGGTTCCGCATGATCGGCACCGTGGTGGGCGCCGTGGCGATCGTTGTGCTGACCGCCTGTTTCCCGCAGGACCGCGCGCCATTTCTCGTCGCGCTAGCGCTGTGGGGGGCCGGGTGCGCTCTCGTCGCCACGCTGTTGCGCAATTTCGCCGCTTACGCGGCGGCGCTCGCCGGCTACACGGCCGCGATCATTGCGAGCGACCAGCTCGGCGCGACCGGCGGCCCGAACGGGCAAGCCTTCATGCTCGCGGTGTTCCGCGCCAGCGAAATCTGCATTGGCATCGTCTGTGCCGGCGTCGTTCTCGCCGGCACGGATTTGGGTGGTGCCCGGCGTCGGGTGGCCACGCTGTTCGCCGCCATCTCCGCAGAAATCACAGGCCGGTTCACCGGCACATTGGCGCGCGCCGGGCCCGACCTTCCGGACACGCAGCCGGTCCGGCGCGAGCTCGTCCGCCGCGTCACCGCGCTCGATCCCGTCATCGACGAGGCATTGGGCGAGTCGTCCCAACTGCGCTATCATTCGCCAGTGTTGCAGAGGGCCGTAGACGGCTTGTTGGCCGCCCTGGCCGGCTGGCGCACGGTGGCGGTTCACCTCGTCCGGGTTTCGCATGACCAGGCGCAGCAAGAGGCGGACGCCGTTCTGCGCGCGGTTCCGCAGGAGCTGCGATCGGCTCCCGTGCAAGGCGAGCCGGCACGCTGGATAGACGACCCCGTGGGCCTGCGCCGGATCTGCGAGGCGGCGGTACGGAGGCTGATCGCCCTGCCGGCCGCCACGCCGTCGCTGCGGCTGCTCGCGGATCAGACGGCGGAGGTGCTGGCCGGCATATCGCATGCGCTCAACGGGTTGGCTTTGCTTCTCGCCGATCCCGCCCGACCCGTTCCGCGCCGTCGCGGCGTCCGGCTGCGCGTGCCTGATTTACTTCCCTCTCTGGTCAATGCGGGGCGCGCTTTCGTCACGATCGGCGCCGTGGAATTATTCTGGATCATCACCGAATGGCCGAGCGGCGCGTCGGCCATCACCTTTGCCGCGATCGGTGTCATCCTGCTCGCGCCGCGAGCCGACCAGGCCTACGCGACAGCCATGAGCTTCATGGTCGGCACCGGCCTCAGCGCGACTTTCGCGGCGATCATCGCATTTGCGGTGCTGCCGAACTTGGAGACTTATGCCGCCTTCAGCCTCGCGCTGGGCCTTGTCCTGGTTCCCGCTGGTGCCGGGATGGCCCAGCCGTGGCGCACGATGGTGTTTATCCCGATGACCGCAAATTTTGTACCGCTGCTCGCGCCCGCGAACCAGATGAGCTACGACACCGTGCAATTTTACAATGCCGCGTTGGCGATCGTCGCAGGTGTGGGCGCCGCGGCGCTTTCATTTCGACTACTCCCGCCGCTGTCGCCGGCGTTCCGGACGCGCCGGTTGCTGGCGCTGACGTTGCGCGATCTGCGCCGACTCGCAACGGGTCCGATCCCACGGGCGCCCGACGATTGGGAGGGCCGCATGTACGGCCGCTTCTCGGCGTTGCCGGATGAAGCCCAACCACTGCAGCGCTCGCAGCTGCTGGCGGCGCTGTCCGTGGGTAGCGAGATCATCCAGCTTCGCCGCATCGCTCGTCGGCTGGATTTGGGGTTAGAGATCGATACGGCGCTCGTAGCCGTAGCGTCAGGCGACAGCGGGCTCGCGACCGCTCGCCTCGCGCGGCTCGACGAGGCCCTCGCCTCTCGTCCGGGCGCCGCCGCTCTGCGGGCGCGCGGCAGCATCCTTGCAATGTCGGAGGCGCTCACCCAACATGCCGCCTACTTCGACGCAGGAGCGCTCGGGTGAGCTTCACCGAGATCAACCTGTTCGGCGTCTATGTCGCGCCGATCTCGGTGATGATGGTCGCCGCCTGGGTGGTTACGATCACGTTGCGCTGGAGCGCCGCCCGTTTTGGCCTGTTGCGCTATGTCTGGCACCCGGCGCTGTTCGTGTTTTCGGTTTATATGATCGTGCTCTCGTCGATGGTGCTCGTCGCCACACGCTGAGTTCGCCATGTCGGATGTCGAAACCAAAGCGAAGCGTGAAGGGGCGGCAGACAGTTCCGCAGCCGTCTGGTCGCCCGAACCCACACGTCGCGAAACGCCCGGGCGGCGGCTGCGCATCCTGCCGCTGCTGATCACCCTGGCGACGATCGCCGTCGCCGTGGTGCTCGGTCGGGCGATGTGGGACGCTTATATGGGGGCGCCGTGGACGCGCGATGGCACGGTGCGCGCCTATGTCGTGACGATGGCGCCCGAGGTCGCCGGGCGCATCGTCGAGCTGCCCGTCGCCGACAACCAGTTCGTGCACAAGGGCGACCTGCTGATGGTCATAGACCCGACCAACTTCAAGATTGCCGTGAGCCTCGCAGAGGCGGCGGTGCAGCAGGCGCAGGTCAATGCGCAGAATGCCGAGAG
>WNFR01003049.1_pt1 | contig 23969 bp, 23 predicted proteins | sample 5400221 | NCBI WGS metagenome assembly WNFR01 (sample SAMN13153357, study PRJNA577476) | soil metagenome | isolation source: 40 cm soil under Madrone tree | place: USA:California | collected 2016-06-14 | reverse complement strand
CGGTTCCGTCATCCGCCGCCCTTGGGCCGCGTGAGCGAAAATTTCGTTTCAGGCGTGCCGACGAAATAATCATGATAGCCGGCGCGCGCGATTGGCCGCATCGCGGCGGTGTCGGGCTTGCCGTCCTTGATGAAATTGTCGTCGATATAAACGCCGACCACCTGTCCGAACACGACGTAACGCTCGGTCACGTTGCCGCCGAGATCCGACAGGCGCACGGTCTGCAGCCATTTGCATTCGAGGGCGCAAGGCGAATCTTTCACGCGCGGCACCCGGACCAGGCGCGAGGGCGCGGACGCCAAGCCCGTCTTCTCCATCTCGTTTACGCCGCGCGCGAATGGCGCCGACGTATTGTTCATCTGGTCGCGCAGATCATAGGTCGCGAGATTGCAGACGAACTCCCTGGTCTCCTCGGCGAAGACGACCGAATCCTTGCGCCCCTCGCTCGCGAACATCACGGTCGGCGGATGGTCGGTCAAACCGTTGAAGAAGGAGTAGGGCGCCAGGTTGATCTCGCCCTTGTGGCTCATCGAGCTGATCCAGCCGATCGGACGGGGCGCCACGATCGCCTTGAAGGGATTGTAGGGCAGGCCGTGGTCGTTCCTGGCGGTCTCGTAGAACATGGTCGCTTCTCACATGCCGTAGCGCGTGACGATGTCGGACAGCGGCGGCCGCGGCCGGTCTTCGGCGACGGCCGCCGGCCTGCCGATATGGATGAATCCTGCGATCTTTTCGTGCGGCGCCAGCCCGAGCGCGTCGAGCGCCGATCGGTCATAGGCGTACCACTCGGTGATCCAATTGGCCGCGTAGCCGAGCGCGTGGGCGGCGAACACCAGGCTCATGGCGGCGGCGCCGGCCGAGAGCACCTGCTCCCATTCCGGGATCTTCACGTGCGGGGCGGCGCGGCTCACGACCGCGACCACCAGCGGGGCGCGCGCCAGGCGCTTGCGCTCGTAGTCGATCTGCTCCGGCTTGGCGTCGGGAAATTTGGCGCGGAACGCCTGTGCGATCGCCTCGCCGGCCTTGAGGCGCGCCTCGCCGTCGAAAACGATGAAACGCCAGGGCACCAGCTTGCCGTGGTCGGGCACGCGCGACGCCACCGTCAGCAACGTGTCCACCTCGGCGGCCGACAGGCCGGGCCCGGCCAGCTCGACCGGCTTGACCGACCGCCGGGTCTTCAAGAGATTGAGTGCATCCTGCATGTCTGGCTCCGGACAGCCCGAGCGCGTACCACGCGGCGGCTTGCTGAGAAAGGGCCGGCTTGAAATTGCCCTGATTCCAGTCGACAAGCCCAAATATGAAGCGGGTCGAGGGGAAGGGGGCGCGGCTGCGCGATCTGGCGGCGGCCGTGGCGATGCTGGCGGTGTTGATGCCGGGTCCGGCGTCGGCGCAGCAATCGCGTTCGGGCATGCCGGGAGCCCAGCAATTCGCGCCCTCGGGGGGCGCCGGCGCGATCACGCCCGGCCAGACGCTGATTCCGCAAGCTCTGGTCCCGCAAGCTCCCGTCCCGCAAGCGACCTCGCCTGCCATCGCGCAGGGCGGTCCGCCGCTCGCCGCCCCCTCGGCCGCCATACCGGCCGGCCAGGTCGGGCTGGTGGTGAGCGCGCGCTATGGCCGCGACTTCGTGCAGCCGATCAATTCCAACCTGGTGTGGCGGGTCTACCCGGTCAGGCCGGATCAAGGCGGCGCTTTCCGGCCCCTCAAGGAAGAGAAGTCGGCGTCGCCGACTTTCGTGCTCGCGCCCGGCGACTACGTGGTTCACGTCACCTTCGGGCTGGCGAGCGCGGTCCGCACCGTGCATCTCAAGTCCGACGTGACGCGCGAGGTATTCGAGCTTCCGGCCGGCGGGTTGCGCATGGAGGGCCGGGTCGGCGACGTGCGCATCCCGCCCGGTCAGATTTCGTTCGAAGTGTTTCGCGGCAGCCAATTCGAGCCCGGCGACAAGCGGGCGCTTGCGCCCGCGATCGCCACCGGCGACGTCGTGGTGCTGCCGGAGGGGACCTATCACATCGTCTCCAACTACGGCGACAGCAACTCGGTCATACGCTCCGACATCCGGGTGCAGCCCGGCAAGCTCAGCGACGTGACGGTGACCCACCGTGCGGCGGTCATTACGCTCAAGCTGGTGAGCGAGCGCGGGGGCGAGGCGCTCGCCAACACCAATTGGTCCGTGCTCACGCCCGGCGGCGACGTGATCAAGGAATCGATCGGCGCATTCCCCAAGGTCATTCTGGCGGAAGGCGACTACCGGGCGATCGCGCGCAACAGCGGCAAGACCTACGAGCGCGAGTTCAAGGTGATCACCGGCGTCGACGGCGAGATCGAGGTGCTGGCGCGCTGACCGGCGCCGACGCCCGGTCGGCGCGCCTCACAATTATTATCCCCTATTATCCCCGCGCCGCCTTCTGCCGCCTCACGTCCGGCGGGACCGCCTCCTCGGCGAGTGCCGCGAGCGCCGCATCGAGCGCCGTGACCTGCTGGCCTTCCCGCCCGAGCCGGCGGATCGACACGCTGCGTCCCGCCGCCTCGTTCTTGCCGACCACCAGCAGCGCCGGAACCTTGGCGAGCGAGTGCTCGCGGACCTTGTAGTTGATCTTCTCGTTGCGCAGGTCGCCCTCCACCCGCAATCCCAGACGGCGCGCATGGGCGACGACCTCGCGCGCGTAGTCGTCGGCGTCCGACGTGATGGTGGCGACGACCGCCTGCACCGGCGACAGCCAGAGCGGCAGATGGCCGGCATAATGCTCGATCAGGATGCCGGTGAAGCGCTCCATCGATCCGAACATGGCGCGGTGAAGCATCACCGGCGTGACCTTGTTGGAATGCTCGTCGATATAGAAGGCGCCAAGGCGGCCCGGCATGTTGAGATCGACCTGCACGGTGCCGCATTGCCAATCCCGGCCGATCGCGTCGCGCAGCACATATTCGAGCTTGGGCCCGTAGAAGGCCCCTTCGCCCTTGTTCAGCGTCCACGGCCGGCCCGACGCCTCCAGGGCGGCCCGCAGGGCGCTCTCCGCCTTGTCCCAGACCGCGTCGTCGCCGATGCGCTTGTCGGGCCGGTCGGAGAACTTGATGCGCACGTCGTCGAAGCCGAAGTCGCCATAGATCGACAGGATCTGGTCGTTGACCCGCAGCGCCTCCTCGGCGATCTGGCTCTCGGTGACGAAGATATGCGCGTCGTCCTGCGTGAAGGCGCGCACGCGCAACAGCCCGTGCAGCGCGCCCGAGGGCTCGAAACGGTGGACCTTGCCGAACTCGGCGATCTTCAGCGGCAGGTCGCGATAGGACTTGAGGCCGTTCTTGAAGATCTGCACGTGGCCGGGACAGTTCATCGGCTTGATGGCGTAGACGCGCTCGTCCTCTTCGCGCTTGGCGGTCAGGAACATCATGTCGTTGTAGGTCGGGATGTGGCCGGTGGTGACCCACAGCTCCCTGTCCATGAGCTGCGGCGAGTTCACCTCGACGAATCCGAAATCCTGCTGGCGACGGCGGATATAGTTTTCCAGCGCCTGAAACAGGGTCCAGCCCTTGGGGTGCCAGAACACCGAGCCCGGCGCCTCCTCCTGGAAATGAAAGAGGTCCATCTCGCGCCCGAGCCGCCGGTGGTCGCGCTTCTCGGCCTCCTCGATCTGCTTGAGATAGGCGTCGAGCTCCTCTTGCTTTGCGAAGGCGGTGCCGTAGATGCGGGTGAGCATGGGATTGCGCGCATCGCCGCGCCAATAGGCGCCGGCCACCTTCATGAGCTTGAAGGCGTTCCCGATCTTGCCGGTCGAGGTCATGTGAGGGCCGCGGCAGAGGTCGAACCAGTCGCCCTGCTTGTAGATCTTGATCTCCTGGTCGGCCGGGATCGCGTCCACCAGCTCGACCTTGAACAGCTCGCCCTTGTCGCCAAAAACCTTCTTGGTCTGGTCGCGCGACCACACTTCCTTGGTGAAGGGTTTGTCGCGCGCGATGATCTCGCGCATCTTCTTCTCGATCGCGGCGAAATCCTCCGGCGTGAACGGCTGGTTGCGGAAGAAATCGTAATAGAATCCGTTCTCGATGACCGGCCCGATGGTGACCTGCGTGCCGGGCCACAGCGTCTGCACCGCTTCGGCCAGCACATGCGCGCAGTCATGGCGGATCAGCTCGAGCGCGCGCGGATCCTCCCGGGTGAGGAATTCGATCTTGGCGTCTTTCCTGATGGGATCGGCGAGATCGACGACCGTGCCGTCGAGCGCCATCGCGACCGTGCGCTTGGCGAGTGAGGGGGAAATGCCCTTCGCGATGTCGAGGCCGGTGATGTTGTCGGGATATTCGCGGCGGGCGCCGTCGGGAAAGGTCAGCGCGACCATCATGCACTCCTGTTGCTCACTCGCTGCCTACGAACGCAGGTAAGCGTCGCGCAGGAGATAACGCAGCGGTCTGCGCCAGGCAACAGGCCGCCGGAAGGATTTGGGGGCGACGCGATTCACCACGCCATGGCGAATTCCGATTGGGGTATTGAAACCCGAAGTTGCGTCCTGCTAGCCTCAGGCTCGTCAATCCGATCAGGCTGCGACCCGCCCCATGACGTTCCGCCTTCTCGTTCTTCTGGCCATGCTCGGCCTGCCGGCCGCTGCCTCCGCCGGCCCGTCGATGGCTTCGGCGCCGGGCAAGCCCGATTCAACCCAGACCAAGCCGGCCGAGACCAAGCCGACCCAGACCAAGTCCGCGTCGCTGCCGCCGCCCGTCGTGTTCTTTCTTGCCAAGGGCGAGCCGAATGCGTGCGGCCCCGGATGCCAGGAATGGATCGCCGCCGACGGCACTTTCGATCCCGGCGCCGATGGCCGTCTGCGGGCGTTGCTGAAAAAGCTCGGCGGCCGCAAGCTGCCGATCTTCTTCCATTCCCCCGGGGGATCGATCACGGCGGGGCTCGGGATCGGCCGATTGATGCGCGAGCGCGGCCTGACCGCCGGTGTCGGCTGGACGGTGCCGCAAGGTTGCGATCCGCGGCAGGCGCGAGAAGAGGCTTGCGACAAGCTGAAACGTTCCGGCCGCGATCTGGTAGCCCAGCTCGATACCACCCGGACCATGTGCAATTCCTCCTGCGTCTACGCCATGGCGGGCGCCGCGGTCCGCAACATCGGGGCCGGCATTCAGCTCGGCATCCATTCGTCATCGATCTCGTTCTCGCTCAAGCGCACGGATGAATCGGGGCATGTGACGCGGGTGCCCACAAAGGCATCGCCGGCGGCCGTCCACATGGCCCTGCAGGCGGGCTATGTCCGGATAGCGGCCTATCTGCGGGAGATGGGAATCTCCCCCGGCCTTGTCGCGGCCGCGCGGGAAATCGAGAATGATCGCCTCCGCTTCCTGTCGCGCGGCGAGCTCGCCGCCTTCGGCATCGATCGGCGCGATTCCGTGGAAGGTGCGTGGTGGTTCGTCGACCAGCCGGCGGGCGGAAGCGCCATGAAGGTGATCGAGGCAAGGGACCCCGCGGCGGGCGTATTTCGCAAGACGGTGCTGCGCCTGGCCTGCAGGAACACCAAAACGATCCGGTTCCAGATCGCCCGTGAGCTCGACGCCGACAGGGCGAGCCTGTCGATTCCATTGCGGGTGAGGGCAAGCGGCAAGGATTTCCCGCTCCCGCTCGGCGTCGCCGTTACGCAAAGCGGCGACAAGCCGCCGCTCGAAGTCCGCAGCGCCGACTTGCCGCTATCGGTGCTCGCGGATGAAGCCCTCATCGTCGAGACCGCCGAATCGTCCGTACCGGCGCCCGTTGCGGCGGCGGCGCGTTTCGCCAAGCTGACCGCGCAGACCTCCGGTCCGTCGTTCGTCTCCCTGCTGCGCCGATGCGGCAGCGACCCTGCGGTCGCCGATCGAGGGGCAGCGGATGAACGCGCGGCGTCCCTGGCCGCGCGGACCCGCGAGCCGGTGGCACGGGCCGATAGCGGCGTTCAGGGGCGCGCCGAGGGAACTTTTTCCCCGGCGAGCGTGGGAAGCGAATCGAAAAACCCGTAGCCTCCGATCCAGGATCGGCCCGCGTTTGAGCGCTGATTCGGCGCCGACGCCCAATCGCATTGACGCGCCAACCGGCGAGAATTTTGCGGCTCGGAGCGGTTCGGCGGCCCAAATCGCGGTCCGAGCGGGCAATCTGGGCGAAAATGCCTCACCGTGGCCGCACTGACGTCAAATTGCCTGCCAACAATTAGCCCCGTCAAATTTGCTCAATGTATCAAGCGTGCAAGGGGAGCGCCCGGCGCCCCGTCCAGATCGGGTGGTTGTTGCGCGAGGCCGGAATGCCGCATGAACGCCCGATGGGGCGTGTGGGCTGACCGTCGCGTTTACGGGGGAAATCATGGGTGGCGCGCGGCCGGCGCTGAGCTTTGAGCGGATTTATCGCGGCTGCGTGATCCTGTGCGCCGCCCTCATGATCGGCTTCGGCGGCGCTGAGTTGCGCGCCCAGGCCGCACCGGCGACCAAGCCGCTCGCCCCGGTGGCCAAAAAGCACGCCGCCCCCGCGCAGCCCCTGATCGCAACCCAGCGCAAAGCGCCGTCCCGGCTGGCGGCCCACACCCAGACGGCGCGCCTCAAAAAAGTCGCGCGCGCCTCCAAGGCGGCGCTGCGCATCATGCCGATGGTCGGGGCGGGCGGCGGCCGCAACATCCGCGATCTGCGCTTCATGAAGGGCGCCGATCTCGCCATCACGCAACCCAGCCTGCTCGCCCGCATGCGCCAGAGCGGCGAGATCGGCGCGATCGACGACAAGATCGTGTATCTCGCCAAGCTGTTCAATGAAGAGATGCATCTGGTGGTGCGGGCGGATGCCGGCGTCGCCTCGATCCAGCATCTTGCGGGACGGACGGTCAATCTCGGCGAGGCCGGCAGCGGCACGCAGAGCATCGCCCGCGATGTTTTCACGCGGCTCGGCATTGCGGTGCGCGAGGTCAACATGACCGAACGGGCCGCCATCGAGGGGCTTCGAACCGGCGACATCGACGCGACCATCGTGATCGGGGGCAAGCCGGTCCCGGCGGTGGCCCTGATGGCGGCCGGTTTCCGATTGTTGCCGGTGCCCTTCGTCAAACAGCTGCGCGAGGATTTCCTGCCCGCCATCCTGTCGAACGAGGACTATCCCGGATTGATCGAGCCCGGTCGCCGGGTCGAGACGCTCGCGGTCGGGTCGGTCCTGATCGCCTATAACTGGCCCAGGGACAGCGACCGCTACCAGAAAATCGAAAAATTCGTCGAAGCGTTTTTCCCGCGGCTCGCCAAGCTGCAGGCACCGCCGCACCACCCGAAATGGCGCGAGGTCAACGTCGCCGCGACGCTGCCGGGCTGGACGAGATTCGGCGCCGCGGAGGATTGGCTGCGCGACCACCGCGAGCCGAGCGCGGCCGCGCGCGAGCAGTTCGAGCAGTTCGTGAGCACGCGTCAGGCCCGGGCGGGAACGGCCGAAGAACGCGAGCGGCTGTTTCAGGATTTTATGCAGTGGCAGCAGGCGCGCGAGCGCCGTTGAGTGCGAGCGGCGCGCAAGCGCCGTGGTGTGCGCGTGCCGTGTGAGGCCGTGGAGTGCGCGTGGCGCGTAAGCACCGTTGAACGCGAGTGGCGCGTGAGCGCCAGGATGGAGATCGTCATGGCCGGAACAATTTTCCGCGAGCCCGTCCGTGCGGAGGAGGATGAGAGCGAGCCCGTCCGTGCGGAGGAGGATGAGAGTCTGTGGAGCGGACCTGCCGAAACCCCTGGTGACGCGTGGCTGCCCGTCTCCGAGGGCGAGCCTTCGCCCTACGCTCCAAAATGGGTCCGCGAGGGCCACGCGCACCCGGGCAAGGTCGTGACGCTGCGGTTGCCGACCGTGCCGCACCTCACGCTCGCGCCGGGGGATCCACCTGCCGCATCGTCCCCCCGCAACCTCGATCTGCCCGACGACGACGTCGTTCTGCGACGATTGATGCAACGCCACTCGCCCGATCCCCAGCCGGCCGCCGTCCAGGCGGCGCGCGATCCCGTCGGCCTCGCGCTCGGGATGGTGGCGCGCCTGATGGTGGCGGGCTGCGCCGCCGCCGCGGTCGCCATGCTGCTGATCGGCGTCATCCCGTTTCCGGTCTCGTTCGGAACGGTGGTGCCGAGCGAGACCGCCGCGCCGGCGCTCAAAAAGGCATTGCCGTCGACCGACGCGGCCAGTTCCGAACGGGGCGCGAAGGTGCCCGACCGCGTCGGGGACATCAGCGGCGCAACCAGTGTCGCGGTAGCACCGCCGGCGCATGCCACGACCGTGCCGGTCCGCGCGGCGCCGATCGATGCGCCCGATCAGCGGGTGCTCGATGCCGGCGAGGTCGAGCGGCTGATCAAACGTGGCGAGGATTATCTGGCCCAGGGCGATCTCGCGGCCGCCCGCCTGATCCTGGCGCGCGCCGCCGAGGCCCGCGATCCGCGCGCCACCTATTCGCTGGCGGCGACCTATGATCCGGCCGTGCACAAGCAGCTGCATGTGGTCGGCCTGAAATCGGACATCGCGCAGGCGCGCGGCTGGTACGAGAAGGCGGCCGCATACGGGTCGGCCGAGGCGTCGCGGCGGCTTGCGACCCTGGCGGATACGAAATCCGATCGGGCCGGTGAGTTCTAGGGGGAGGGCGCGGGCGGCGGCGAGGCGGGAACCCGGTTCACGCCTCGCCAGCGCCCATACCGCCAGGGCGCATACCAGCGGGCCCTGGGCGGCAGTCGCGCCGGCACATAGTCGAGGCCGGACGTGCCCCAGGGCTGGCAGCGCAGAAGTCGTGCCAGCGTCATCCAGCCCCCCGCCCAGAGGCCGAATCGCTCCAGCGCCTCGTCGGAATACTGCGAGCAGGTCGGCAGGTGCCGGCAATGGAACCCGATCAGGGGCGACAGGACCAGCCGATAAAGCTTCACCAAAGCGCGGGCCATCCAGCGAGGGCCGGCGCGAATCACCTTACCGCAGCGCGTCATTTTTTGGCCGGAATGGAGCACCATAGGTTTCGACCAGGGGCCAATGTCTCGCCTTCCAGCGTAAGTTAGCGGGTTTTTTGCGGAAACTACCTCCGCACGGCGCGAACGTCGCGCCGTGTTGCGGGAATACACTAGCCGTCAACGGATCGGCTGGTACAATTGCTGAGTCGGGTTGTGACGCTCGTACTAAAAGCACCGCGCCCCGGGATACCGGGGAAAAATAGCGGGGCAGGGGCGTCGCGGCAGCACGGGGTCTTAGGATGTTGCGATCCATTTGCGGTGGGCTCGCGCTCGCCGTGTGCAGCTTGTCTGTCCTGTCCGGCGCGCCGCGACAGCAAGACGACATATCAACCCTGCCCATGCGGTTCGCCGCATATCAGGAAGGCCCGGCTGACAGCTGCGGATCGAATTGCCGCCTGTTGGTGTCGGCGAGCGGGATGATCACCGCCGACACGCCGCGCGACTTCGAGGCCTTGGCGCGCGAGCGCGACATCCGCGGCGCCACCATCGTGTTCGACTCCAAGGGCGGTTCCGTGCTCGGCGCGCTGGGGCTCGGCCGGGCGGTTCGCACGCTCGGCATGACGACCACGGTCGGGCGCATCAGAGAGCAGGTCGGACGCGACTCGGGTAATCGGCGCGTCGCGCTGCTGCCACGGGCCGAATGCCAATCGATGTGCCCCTTCGTGTTGCTCGGCGGCGTGCGGCGCTTCGTTCCGCCCGAGGCGCGCGTGCTGGTCCATCAGATCTGGCTGGGCGATCGCCGCGACGACGCGGCCGCAGCCAATTATTCGGCCGAGGATCTCGTGCTGGTACAGCGCGATATCGGCAAGCTGGTGCAATACACGGTGGAGATGGGCGGTGGCGCCGAGCTCCTGGAAGTCGCGCTGCGCATTCCGCCCTGGGAACCGATGCGGATGCTTTCGCGCGACGAGCTGCGGCGCACCCGGCTCGACACCGGCCCGGATCGCATCGGCCAGGCGCCGGTCGTTGCCGTCACGCCTGTCGCCAATGCGCCGACCTCCTCAGGCGCCAACGCGCCGGCCGCCGCGCCCGCCGCGAACGAGGGTGCCCGCACCGAGTATCGCGAGCGCGGATGGACGATGGCGGAACGCGCTGGCCGCGCCGCGCTGGTACGCCGGCATCCGCTCACCATCGAGGGCGAGAAAATCGGAATGTTCGAGGTCGCGTTGGCCTGCGGCCGCACGCCCGGCACCTATGTGGTGACCTATGCGGAGACGCGGCGCGGTGTGGACAGCCAGGACGCGGCGCGCGATGCGGTCTCGATCAAGCAGGTCGACCTGTGGATCGAAGGCAAGACGACATCGCTCGAGATCGTGTCGTCCCGGGTCAATGCGACGCCGCGCGAACTTGAAACACTGGCGAGCGGCACCGTCACGGCCGATCTGGTGAAGGCCTTTGCGGATGCGACCAGCGACTCGGTCACGGTGCGCACCCTGGGCTCGGTCGCTCCCGGGACAATGATCCGGATCGGCAATACCGGATTTGCGCGCCTCTTCCCCCGGCTCGTCGCAGCCTGCGACGCCCAGCCGGGACGAACGGAAACCCGCGCCGACCTCAGCCCGCCGCGCCCCGACGGGCGTTGAACCGCAGAACCGCGCCCGATTCCGGATCAAGCCGGGAGCAGGGGCGGCGCGCTCAGGCGGCGGATGTGACGCCGCGCTTCTGCTCGATCTCGTTCACGGCCGCCACTACCGCGTCGAAGGTGAGCAGGGTCGAGGCGTGGCGCGCCTTGTAGTCGCGCACCGGCTCGAGCACCGCGATATCGGTCCACCGTCCCTCCGCGGGCGGACTGCCGTTCTCCTTGAGCATCTTGCGCACGTCCTCGCGCAGGCGGCGCAGCTCCTCGGCGCTGGCGCCGACCACATGGCGCGCCATGATCGAGGACGATGCCTGGCCGAGCGCGCAGGCCTTCACGTCATGGGCGAAGTCGGTCACCTTGCCGTCTGCCATCTTGAGATCGACCGTGACGGTCGAGCCGCAGAGCTTGGAATGCGCGGTCGCGGTGGCGTCCGGGTCGGCCAGCCGCCCCAGGCGGGGGATATTGCCGGCCAGCTCCAGGATCCGGCTGTTGTAGACGTCGTTCAGCATGTTGATGGCGGTGTCCTGCCCGGCCCGCGGGGGAGTTGATTGTTCGCGCGTGCTGGACAACTATATAGGGGTCCGGCAGCCGGGGCGGGAAGCCCTGCGCCGCGGGATCGTGGCCACGTCCCAGACGAGCTATGCAGTGCCGACATACGGTGCCCGGCGAATTCGATGATCTCGCCCTCCGTATGGTGTTGTTAATGCGTGAGGCGCTACGACGCGCCCGGTGACACCCCCGGAACCCGGCTTCGCCGAGGCCCCCGGTCGAACGGAGCGACCGTCATGGACGCCGTTACCAAAAAGCACGACACGACGTCCTTGCCGGCGGATATCCGTGCCGAGACGCAACCGGCCGGAACCCGCCCGTCGCGTACCGAGGCGGAAGCCGCGGTGCGTGTCCTGCTCGCCTATGCGGGCGATGACCCATCCCGCGAAGGTCTGCTCGACACGCCCAAGCGCGTGGTTGCGGCCTATGACGAGCTGTTCGGCGGATACCATGCCTCGCCGGTCGAGGTGCTCGACCGGACATTCTCGGAGATCGGGACCTATGACGATCTGGTGCTGGTCCGCGACATCCCGTTCTATTCGCATTGCGAGCATCACATCATGCCCTTCGTCGGGCGGGCGCATGTCGCCTATCTGCCGGTCGAGCGCGTGGTGGGCCTCTCGAAAATCGCCCGCCTGATCGACGTCTATGCGCGCCGCATGCAGACGCAGGAGCATCTCAACTCGCAGATCATCACCGCGATCGACGAGGTGCTCAAGCCGCGCGGCGTCGCGGTCATGCTCGAGGCCGAGCACACCTGCATGTCGCTGCGCGGTGTCGAGAAGCCGGGCGCCAAGACGGTGACGAGCCAGTTCACCGGCCTGTTCCGCGATGATCCCGCCGAGCAGGTGCGGTTCATCACGCTGGTGCGCGGGCGCTAGCGCCCGCGCGGGATGCCAGGCCCAGGAGTGCCGTGTCCACGACATCGCTCTTCGCTCCCCAGGCCACGACCGAAGAGGTCGAGGAAGGCCGCGTGTTGGCTCCGAAATTCGACGCCGACGGCCTCATCACCTGCGTCGTCACCGACGCCCGGACACACGACCTGCTGATGGTGGCGCACATGAATCCGGAGGCGCTGGCAAAGACCATCGCGACGGGCGAGACCTGGCTCTACAGCCGCTCGCGCCGGAAGCTGTGGAAGAAGGGCGAGACCTCCGGCCACGTCCAGCGCGTCGTCGAGATGCGGGTCGACTGCGACCAGGACGCCATATGGCTGAAGGTCGAGCAGGCCGGCGCCGGCGCCTGCCACACCGGACGGGCGAGTTGCTTCTACCGGTCGGTTCCGCTCAGGCAGGCCGATGTCAGCCGTCTCGTCCTCGAGTTCCGCGACGGCGAGAAGGTGTTCGATCCGGCGCAGGTCTACGGGGAGAAGGACAAAGGACCGGCCACATAGGGTCTCCGGCTCGCTCGTGGGAGCGCGCATCCGTCCCGCCGTAAGATGATCTCGAGCGATCGTTGCGCGCCTTCACGCCGCCGGAATGCGCCGGCTCGTTCTAGGTTTTGCCCGGCGAAGCCGCGCCGCCGTCGAGCAGCGCACGGATTTTTCGCGCCAGATCCTGCTGTGTGTACGGCTTGTCGAGCAGGTGCACGCCCGCGTCCAGGCGCCCATGGTGGACGATTGCATTGCGGGTATAGCCGGTCGTGAACAATACCGGCAGCCCGGCGCGACTGTTGGTGATCTTGGCCGCGAGCTCGCGGCCGTTGAGCCCGCTGCCCAGCACGACGTCGGTGAACAGCAGATCGACCCGCGCTCCACCCTCGACCAGCCGCAATGCCTCATCGGCATCGCTGGCCTCGATCACCCGGTAGCCCAGATCTTCGAGCGTCGATCGCGCATAATCGCGCACGCTTTGATTGTCCTCCACGAGCAGCACGGATTCCGAGGGTCGGGCGCGCTGCAGTGTCACGCTCGGTTGCGGGCGTTCCGGCGGTGCCGCCAAAACCGTGTCGACGCTCGCGAGCCGTGGAAGATAGATCTTCACGGTCGTGCCCTGGCCGACCTCGCTGTAGAGACGGACGTGCCCGCCGGATTGCTTGACGAAGCCGTGCACCATCGCAAGACCCAGCCCGGAGCCCTGGCCGTGTTGCTTGGTGGTGAAGAACGGCTCGAATACCCGTGGAAGAAGCTCGGAAGCGATTCCGCTGCCGGTGTCGCTCACGCACAGCGACACGTATTGGCCGGCCGAGATGTCGCCGAAGCGCGCCGCATAGGCCTCGTCCAGGTAGACATTCGCCGTCTCGACGGTCACGCGTCCGCCATTGGGCATGGCGTCGCGCGCGTTGACGACCAAATTGACGAGGACGTTTTCGAGCCGGTTCGCATCGATCAGGGTCGACCATAGGCCGCCTGCCAGGACGGTTTCGATGGCGACTGCCTCGCCCACGGTCCGGCGCAGCAATTCGGACATGCTGGCGACCAGCCGGTTGAGGTCGACCTGGGACGGCGCGAGCGCCTGGCGCCGCGAGAAGGCGAGCAGCCGGCGGGTGAGCTCGGCGGCGCTGCGGGCGCCCTGCAGGGCCATGTCGATCGGCCGCGACAGCTTGGCGGCGAGATCGCCTGCAATCTCGCCCGCGCCCTTCAGGCGCCGCTGCAAGGTATCGAGGTTGCCGATGATGATCGTCAGCATGTTGTTGAAATCATGCGCGATCCCGCCCGTGAGCTGGCCCACCGCTTCCATCTTCATCGCCTGCACGAGACTGGCCTCGGACTCCCGTCGGCGCTGGCTCTCGCTCTCCAGCTCCATGGTCCGGTCGGCGAGCCGGTTCACGTAATGCAGCGTCAGTCGTGCGAGAAACAGCGCCAGGCCGACGACGATCGCAAGGGCACTGATACTCAGGATGACGAGGGCCATGCGCAGGCGTTTCGCAAAGGCCTGCCGCTCGCCGAGCAATCCGAGCTCGGTCCGGGAGAATTCGTCGAGCCGGGTCCTGAGAGCGTCCATCAGGTTCTTGCCGGCCTTCACCCTGACGAGCTCGATCGCCCGGTTGCGCTGGCCCTGACCGGACAGCGCGAGCATCTGTTTGTAGACGTCGAGAATTCCGGCGATCGATGAGGCAATGCCGTCCAGCGCGATTTGCTGCGCCCGGTTGTCGGATGTGAGGCTCCGCAACTCACCGAGCGTGGCCGGAAACTTCGCCAGCGCCGCGTTATACGGCTCGAGAAAGGCCGCATCGTCCGTCAGCAGGAAGCCGCGCACGCCGGTCTCGGCATTGATGGCGTTATTCATCAGCTCGCGCGCGAGCTGGCGGATTTCGATCGTGTGCGCGACCCTGTCCTCGGCCTCAGCCGCCCGCAAGGCCAGGACCACCACGGCGGCGCCCGCAACGCACAGCAAGGCGAAGCTCGCCACGAACATGATGATGCTGCGGCGGGCGAACCGAATGTCCTCGCCCCGCCCGAGGCGCGCTATGCTGGTGAACGGCACCGTCGATCCCTGACTCAACCGGCGTGACGCTTACGGCATCGCTACGCCTTGATGGACGGCATGGTAGCCAGCAGGAAACGCGTTTTCCAGATCGACGTGCGAATGTCTCCGAGTCCCGGTCCCGGACGATGCGCCGCTGATTGCCACGATGATGGATGATAGGCTGACCGAAATGGCGTGTGAGAGTGTCGGGCCGGCCGGTTCCGTGCAGGTCGCGCTGGATTTGCCCCGGTGGCGCGCAGCTCGACGGCGCCATTTTTGGACCTCGGTCTGGGCGGCCAGGACGGCTATCCGGTCGCGGCTGAGCTGAGAGCGCGCAATGCCGCTTCTGTGTCCGCTACCGGACGCGGGCGCGCGGATCATCGAGGGGCCGCCGACCCGTCGCTCCGGCGAGACCGAGGCCCCGCCTCGATCAAACGGAAGGCGCGCTAGGCTGTGCCGTTCTCTCCGGCGCGCCCCAGCACTTGCTTCGCCCGGGCCAAATGGGGCCGGTCGTACATCACGCCGCCGATGCCGACCGCTCCCGCGCCCGGCGCCGCCGCAAAGGCGGCCACGATCGCCCGCGCGCGCGCGATCGCCTCGGGCTTGGGCGTGAATACGTCATTCATGACGGCGACCTGCGCCGGATGGATCGCCATCTTGCCGCTGAATCCGTCGCGCCGCGCCTCCTCGCATTCGCGGCGCAGCCCGGCCTCGTTGCGGAAATCGACATAGACGGTGTCGATCGCCGGGACGAGCGCCGCGGAGGCGCCCGCGAGGCAGAGAATGCGGGCGAGCCGGTAGGGATCGAGAAAGCGCCCCTCTGCGTCGCGGTTGGCTTCCGCGCCGAGCTCGGCCGAGAGGTCTTCGGCCCCCCAGGTCAGCCCGCTCAGCCGTGCACTCGAGGCCCGGTAGGTGCCGGCGAGAAACAGCGCCTGCGCGGTCTCGGTCGCGATCGCCACGATCTTGATGTGCCCGTCCGCAATGCCGGCGATCGCTTCGCGCGCCGCCAGCTTGGCGTCGGCATGGACGACGGCGGCGCCGCCTTCCGCCTTCGGAAGCATGATGGCATCGGGCCGCGCCGGCACCACCGCGTCGAGATCGGCGTCGGCCAATCCGGTCTGCAAGCCATTGATGCGCACGAGCAGCCGCGGCCGCGCAGCCTGTCCGACGGCTTCCTTCAGGAATGCGGCCGCCAGGCCGCGCGCCTGCGCCTTGCGCTCCGGCGCGATCGAGTCCTCGAGATCGACGATCACCGCGTCGGCGCCGCTCGCCATCGCCTTGTCGAGCTTGCTGCCGCCGTCGGCGGGCACGAACAGGAAGGAACGCATGGTTACTGCGGCCGCATGCGTATGAAGGCCTGGCGGCGACATTCGGCCACCAGCTTGTTGTCCTGGTTGTAGGCGCGGTGGTGGAGCTCGACGATCCCGGCGCCCGGGCGCGACTTCGATTCGCGCTTGCCGATGGTCTCGGTGGTGCAATGGACGGTGTCGCCCTCGAACAACGGATGGGGAAACTTGACCTCCTGCATGCCGAGGTTGGCGATGGTGGTCCCGACCGTGAGGTCGCTGACCGATATGCCGATCATCAGGCCGAGGGTGAACAGCGAGTTCATCAGCGGCTGGCCCCATTCGGTCTCCTGCTCGCAGAAGTGCCGGTCGATGTGGAGCGGCTGCGGGTTGAGCGTCATGTTGGAGAACAGCATATTGTCCATCTGGGTCACCGTCCGGGTGTAACGGTGCTCGACCAGCTCGCCGGGGGTGAAGTCCTCGAAATAAAGTCCTCCGCGCTTGTGGCGGACCGCTGTTGCCTGGGACATCTCATCCTCCCTTGCTGGGCCGGGCAGGGGCGCCGTCGCCCCGACGGTGCCCGCGTTAACGCCTCGTTTACCATACCTGCTAATGATGCGAAGCAGCGAAGAAACGCGTCGCAGCAGAGCTGCCGGATACGAGCGCGGTGCGTCCCGGCTGAATCGCCCGGGACGGCCGAGACGGATTGAATGGCTATCGAGAACCCAGTGATCCAAGGGGCGGGGTCGGCCGTGGTCGGCGCGATCCGCACGGCGGCGCGCGCGACCGGCACCAATTTCCAGTATCTGCTGGCGACCGCCCAGGTGGAGTCCGGCCTCGATCCGAATGCCGCGGTTGCGAGCTCCTCGGCCAAGGGCCTGTTTCAATTCATCGATCAGACCTGGCTGACGACCCTCAAGGAGGCGGGGCCGGCGCTCGGTTATGGCCGCTATGCCGACGCGATCGCCAAGTCGCCCTCGGGCCGCTATGAGGTTCCGGACCCCGACATGCGGCGCAAGATTTTCAGCCTGCGCGACGATCCGGCCGCCAATGCGGCGATGGCCGGCGCCTTCACGCAGCAGAACGCCGCGCTGCTTACCGATCGGATCGGCCGGCCGCCGACCGAGGGCGAGCTCTACGTGGCGCATTTCCTCGGCGCGTCCGGCGCCGCCCGCCTGATCAACCGCGCCGGCAGCAATCCCAACGAGGCCGCGGCCGCCGTTTTTCCGAACGCCGCAAGGGCCAACAAATCGATCTTCTATGATCACCAAGGCCAGGCGCGCAGCGTCGCCGGCGTCTACCGCTTGCTGGTGGGCCGCTACGATGTCGCACGTGCCACGCCGTCCGGCCCGGCGACCCATGCGGTTGCGAGCAACGCCGCGGTCGGCCCGCCGCTCGTGCTTGCGGCTGCCGCGATGCCGGCCGCCGCATCCATGCGCGGCACGGCGAGCGCGCCGGCACGGACGGCCGATGCGCGACCGTTGTTCAGCAGCCTGTACAGCAGCGAGGGACAGTCCGGACCGGTCTCGCAATTCGTCAGGGACTTGTGGACGACCCGTCCGGTGGTGGCGGCGGCGCTGACCGGCCAGGCTGGAAATCAACCCGGATATCAAGCCGCGCCTCACGTCGAATCCGGCCGTGGGTCGCCCGCCGCGCCAGCGGCGCGCGCACAGGGCGCGCCGCTCGACCTGTTCTCCGACCGGCCGACCGACGCCAAGGGGCTGTTCGGCGTGGGCTCCTGACGGCCCGCCGACGGCCGCGCGCCATTAACACCTCCGTCATCTTCGCGAAGATTTATGGTGAACCCTTTATTAAGCGGCGCGGGCTAGCATCGTGATCAGCCGACACGCGTCATGCCGGCGCCGCCACGTCCGGGCGGTTGGGTATCAGTCATCAGATCCGTAGCGTTGGTCGATCATGATAGTTCGTCAGTTCCTCCACTGGGTCCGCACTGCGCTTCCCGGCGAGCGGGCCGAAGCGACGAGCGCACTGGCTCGCGCCTATCTGTTTTCCGATCTCGGTGCGGACGATCGCGGCGCCGCCGAAGGCGCCATGATCATGCTGCTCGACGACGCCTCGCCGCTCGTTCGGCAGGCCCTCGCCGAGGCGCTGGCATCGAGCCATAAGGCGCCGCCCGCCGTCATCCAGGCGCTCGCCGGCGACCAGCCCGACGTGGCGGTCATCGTGATCGAGCGCTCGCCTCTTTTCATCGATGCCGATCTCGTCGACTTGGTCGCGACCGGCACGCCCGCGGTGCAGGCCGCGGTCGCGCGCCGCGCCCCGCTGCAATGCGCGGTCGCGGCTGCGGTCGCCGAAGTCGGAACGCCCGAGGCCTGCCTGATCATGATCGAAAATCCCGAAGCCGAGATCGCGCTGTTTTCGGTCGATCGCATCGTCGATCGTTTCGGCCACGTGGCGGCGATCCGTGAGGCGCTGTTCTGGCGCACCGACCTGCCGGCGCCGACCCGCCAGATGCTGGTGTCGAAATTATCGGCGACGCTCGCCGATTTCGTGGCCGCGCGCGCGTGGCTCGAGACCGGCCATGCCCATCGGATCGCCAAGGAAGCTTGCGAGAAGGCGACGGTCGCGCTTGCGGCGCAATCTCCCGCCGGGGAGGCCGGGGCGCTGATCCGCCATCTGTGCGGGAGCGGCCAGCTCACCGCCGGCCTGATCCTGCGCGCGCTTCTGTCGGGCAATGTGGTGTTGTTCGAGCAGGCGCTGGCCGAGCTCTCGGGCTTGCCGCTGGGGCGGGTGCGCGGCCTCGTGCACGACAATGGCGGCGCCGGCTTCCGTGCGGTCTACGACAAGGCGGGCCTGCCTGCGTCGGCCTGGCCGGCCTTCCGCTCCGCCATCGAGGCGATGCGCGAGGCGAGCCACGCCGAGCCGGGTGGCGCCAGCCGGCTCAAGCGCCGGATGATCGAGCGCGTGCTCACCGGCTGCCAGGATGCGGAGATCGGCGAGGTCGAGCCTTTGCTCACCCTGTTGCGCCGCTTCGCGACCGAGGCCGCGCGCGAGGAAGCGCGCCGCTACTGCGACGAGCTGGTGGCCGACGACGGGATGACATTCGTCGCCGAGCCGGACCGCGTCGCAGCCTGACGTCCAGCCGGCGACGTTCGAAACGCGGTCAGCGATCCGATGCGATCGACGGGCTCGGCACGCCGTCGAGCGGGTCGATCTCGGCGCCCTCGTGGCGCAGGAATTCCTCGCTCACGTCGCGCAGGCGGCTGGTCAGCGCCTCCGCCATCACCTCGGCCTCGGGGTGGCCGTGCTCGCGGATGATGGCGCGCACTGCATCGACGTGCTGATCGATCAGCGCAAGCGGGATGCGACGAGGATCGTGCGTGAGCTCGAGCAGCCGGCACAGGCTGTCGGCGACCGCGGAGGCGAGCGGAAAGCCCAGCGTCGCGGCCTGGCCCTTGATGTCATGGCTGGCGCGGAACAGCGCCTCGCGCTGCTGCACCGCCAGCCCGTTCCGCCGAACGTCGGCGCGCGCCTTGTCGAGCTGCTCGCATTCGTCGTTCATCCAGCCGGTGAATTCGGTAGACAGCTCCGCCAGGGCGGCCTCCGCCCGCGCCACCGGATCGTCGGCGGCCGCCGTGCGGGTCCACGCGCCCTTGAGCTTGTTGGGCGGCGTGATCACCTGGTGGTCGGTGAAGCTCGCGACGTTTGGTTTGTCCCCGTCAGCTTTCGTCATGGGTGCTCTTCCCGCCTCAGCCCGGCATTCTGACTTTGTCGAACAAGGCTTGTTGCTTGATGATGTCGGCGTCGCCGCCCTTGCGCCGTTCGGGTCCGACATAGGTCAGGTTGGTGTTGCGGCGCCGGTCCGGCCCGAAATAGGTCCGCGTCTTGATGAAAGACCGCGGGCTCACCACGATATTGAGGATGCGCTGATAGAGCGCCTTGGCGGAGATCGGCTTCGCCAGGAACTCGGTCACGCCCGCGTCGCGCGCCGAGACCACGCGCTTCTTCTCCGAATGACCGCTGAGCATGATGATCGGCACGTAAGGGTTGGCGTTGGCGCCGGGCTGCCGGATCATCTGGGTGAGCTCGAGCCCGTCGAAGATCGGCATCGCCCAGTCGGTGATGACGATATCGGGAATGAAATGCATGAAGGCCTCGAGGCCGGACGCTCCGTCCTCCGCCTCGTAGACGTCGCGCGTGCCGAAGCTATGCAGCAGTGTCCGCAGAATGCGCCGCATATGCGCGTTGTCGTCGATCACCAGAAAGCGCAGACGGTTGAAATCGATGCGGATCATGGTGATAGCGGACGCACCCGCAGGCGACATGCCGGGGTTTGGGCAACGGTAGAGAGCGGGCGTTAAGGAAGGGTTTAGGATAACCGGCAACGCGCCGGGGGCCCTCCGCGGGCGCTCGGAGCGGGTCGGGGCCGTGCCAGGGGACCCGGGGAATCACGCCTAAGTGATGCCCCGCACCGGGGCCGGCCCCCCCTTCTTCTTGATGCTGCCCAAGCTTCGATCCTAGGATGCCCGGCCAAGAGCTTTTTTCCGGAAAAATCTGGACGCCGGTCACGTGGGATCGGAAAAATGGGAGGAATTGCCATGAAATATGCTTCGTCGCTGTATGTCGCGCTTCTGATCGGCGTGACGGGCGCTGCGATCGTGTCTGGGCCGGCGGGCGCCCAGCAAGGTCTGGACCTCGTGAAGCAGGCGGTCGCGGCGCAAGGCGGCGCCGAGGCCCTGCGCGGCCTCAAGGCGGTCTCCATCAAGGTCAAAGGCCGGCATTGGGAACCCGGCCAGTCCTTTGCGCCCGGCGGCGAGCCGCGGTTCCTGGGCGACTCCGACATTTCGGTGACCTGGGATCTCGCCAAGGACGCCGCTCGCAACGTGTGGGACCGCGGCATGAAATACCCGGCGGTCGAGCAGCTCAAATTTACCGAGGTGGTGATGCCCGATCTCGGCAGCGTCACCGACCAAAAGGGTACCCAGGCGATGTCGGGCATCCGCGTTGCCACGTTGCTGCGCGAGCTCGACCGTGCGTCGCCCGTGCTGATGCTGCGGGCGTTGGATGCTCCGCAGAGCGTGACGGCACTGCCCGACCAGAATCTGGGCGATACGGCGCTGCCGGCCGTCGCCTTTACGCAGCGCGGCACGAAATTCACCATCCTGTTCGACCGCGTGACGCATCTGCCCGTGACGATCCGCACGCGCGACGACGACAACATCCACGGCGATTCCAATTACGACATGGTCATGGACGACTGGCGCGCCGTCGGCGGGGTCAAGATCGCGCATGCGCGGTCCTTTCAGGTCAACGGCGCCGAGGTCCAAAGGCTTGCCTATGACGAGGTCAAGCCCAATCCGACGATCGCGTCCGACACCTTCGCGGTCGCCGACCAGTACAAAGTCGCCGCCGGCACAAAGCCCGCCGACATTCCGCATCAGTGGGTCTTGCGGCGCCTGTTCCTCGGACGTTTCCTCGACAGCGATCAGGTCGTCGTTCCGGCCGGCGGCAGCCTCAAGCTGGTCGAGCTGGCACCCAACGTCCAGCAGGTCCAAGGCGGCAGCGCCAATAACCTGATCGTGGCCATGGCCGACGGTCTGGTCATCTTCGACGCGCCCTGTTGCGAGGCCCAATCGCGCTGGGTGATCGACGCGGCGAAGGCCAAATATCCCGGCAAGCCGATCAAATACGTGGTCCTCACGCACCACCATATGGACCATACCGGCGGCACCCGCGCCTATGTGGCGGAAGGGGCGACCGTCGTCGTGCCGGACACCGCCCGGGATTATTTCCAGAAGAACCTCGCGCTGCCGCACACGGTCGCGGCGGATGCGCAGCAGACGCAGCAGAAGCCGGTGCAGGTCGTCGGCGTGGCGGACCAGATGTCGCTCAAGGACAGCGGCGTGGAAATCCGCCTGCACAAGATCGGCAACCCGCATGTCGACGGCATGCTGATCGGCCATGTGGTGCAGCCCAACGTGGTGTGGGTCACCGACATCTGGTCGCCCGGGCGCGACGCCGCCAAGACCCCCGGCGCCGTGGCGTTGAACGAGGCGGTGAAGAAACTCGGCATCACCGATGCGACCTTCGCGGGCGGCCATGGCAGCAATGCCAAGCAGTCGGCGCTCGACGGGATCGTGGCGTCCAACTGAGCGCAAGAGCGAGCAGGGAATGGCGAGTAGTGAGTAGCGAATAGGGAGATCAAGCTCTATTCGCTACTCGACATTCGCCATTCGCCCGTTTCTCAATAGCCGAATTGTTCGCGCAGGATGCGTTCGTCCAGGCTGTGGCCGGGATCGAACATGATGTGCATCGAGACGCTCTGATCCATGCTGATGTCGACCGTGCGGACGAAACGAACCTCGTCGTGATCCGCGACCGCCGCGACCGGCCGCCGCTCCGGGTCGAGCACCTCGATGGTCACCGTGGCGGTATCGGGCAAGAGCGCGCCCCGCCACCGCCGCGGCCGGAACGGGCTGATCGGCGTCAGCGCGAGCAGGGGCGCGCCGATCGGGATGATCGGGCCTTGCGCCGACAGATTGTAGGCGGTCGATCCGGCGGGGGTCGCCACCAGCACGCCGTCGGCTGCCAGGTCCGCGAGCCGCTCCTTGCCGTCGATCAGGATGCGCAGGCGCGCCGCCTGGTAGATCTGCCGGAATAGAGACACCTCGTTGATCGCGCGGGCCTCGTGGATCTTGCCGTCGGCGTCGCGCGCCCGCATGACCAGGGGATGGATGATGGTGGGGGCGGCCGCCGCGAGTCGCTCGCGCAGGCCCTCCTCATTGAATTCGTTCATCAGAAACCCGACCGTGCCGCGATGCATGCCGTAGATCGGCTTGCCGGCCTTCATGTATCGGTGCAGCGTCTGCAGCATGAAGCCGTCCCCGCCGAGCGACACGATGACGTCGGCGTCCAGCGGATCGGCATCGCCGTAGCGGCGCACGAGCGCCTCGCGGGCCTTCTCGGCCTCGGGTGCGCCGCTGGCCAGAAAGGCGATCCGCTGGAAGCGGGCAGGGGGAGGGCTCATGGGCTTCGACGCTCGCGCATGTGCGGTGTCACCGGTTTCCGGCTTGCGATTGCCGTTTTGGGGGCGCCGCACCAAGGATAAGATCACCGGGCGTGCCCGGCCGATGGCTCCGGGCGAGCCGTCGAATTCGGAACTTTAGAGCATTTTCCGCCGAATGCCTGCCCCGGACCTGATCGGGAATGGGAGCCGGAGCGCCGTGGAAAATGCGACCAAACATGCAATCTGTGCGCCGGCGCGCCGGCACCGGAAGAGGGAAAAGATGGAACGCGTGGTCTTCGTCTATACGACCTACCCCTCCGTTGTCGAGGCGGAGAAGGCGGGCCGCGCCCTGCTCGCGCGCGAGCTCACCGCTTGCGTCAACATCCTGCCCGGCATGGTCTCGCTCTACCGCTGGCAGGGTGCGCTCGAGCGCGGCGAGGAGGCGGTGATGATCATCAAGACGCGGGCTTCGCTCGCCGAAGCGGTTTGCGCGGCCGTGAAGGAGATGCACGCCTACGCCACGCCCGCGATCCTGGTGATCCCCATCGAGAGCGTCGATCAGACCTATCTGGCCTGGATCCTGGCGGAGACGGAAGGCGGGAAGCCCTGACCGGCGGCCGGGGATGGACAATACGGATAGATGCCGATTTGAGCGGGGGACGGGATTTGCCTCCAGAATGGCCGGCCTGGCTGCGGCGCCGACCCCAAGATGAACGGGCGCCGCCGCTGCCGGACATATCCCCTTCATCTAGCTGAAGATTGGATAACGGCGCGCTTCAGAACGAGTTCAGCGCGGCCGCGGCATGGTGGCGTCAAGGTCGGCAGTGAGCCGATCGATCGTTCTCCCGGGCCTGGCATGCCGAGCCCGCGAACCCGAAAAGGAATACCCCATGTTGAGGAAATTCGCCGTTGCGCTTCTTGCCGCCAGCATGTTCACCGCACCGGTGCTGGCGCAGGGCACGCAGACCGCCAGCCCGCCCGCCAAGACCGGCGCCGTTGCGCCCAAGACCGGCACCGTTGCGCCGGCCGCGACCCCGGCGGCCCCCAAGGTCGTCGCCGCCAAGCCGACCCTCAAGGTCGCAAAGGTCAAGCATGCGAAGCGGCACGTCGCGCACAAGCATGCGCGTCACGTCGTGCGCAGCAAGTCGACCACCGATGCGCGCGGCGGCGCGATGAACTCGGCCAAGCCGCGGTCGGTGACGAACTGAAAACCCCACCGATCTCGCTGGAGG
>WNFR01001554.1_pt1 | contig 23969 bp, 16 predicted proteins | sample 5400221 | NCBI WGS metagenome assembly WNFR01 (sample SAMN13153357, study PRJNA577476) | soil metagenome | isolation source: 40 cm soil under Madrone tree | place: USA:California | collected 2016-06-14 | reverse complement strand
ACCGGCTGGCACACCGCCTATCCCGACGCGCCGGTGCGCGTCCTGCCGAGCACCTGCCGGGAACTCCCCTTCGAGGAAAAGACCCTATTCTTCCTCTTGGAATTCGCCGACCGGGCCGAGGCCATCTGTCCGCGCGGTCTGCTGCGCCGCGTGCTAGCCAGGGCCGAGAAGCTGGGTTTCGATGCGAGCTCTGCCTTCGAGTACGAGTTCTTTGTCTTCGACGAGACGCCGGAGAGCGTGCGCGAAAAGGGTTATCGCAATCTGACGCCGATCACGCCAGGATTCTTCGGTTATTCCGTGCTGCGCAGTTCGGTCTGGGCCGATCTCTATCACGAGATTCTCGAGGCCTGCGAGACCATGCGCATGCCGATCGAGGGCTTTCATACCGAGACGGGCCCCGGCGTGATGGAGGCGGCACTCTATTATGACAAGGCGCTGGAATCGGCCGACCGCGCCGCGCTCTTCAAGACCTTCCTGAAGGTGCTGGCCCAGCGCCGCGGCCTGATGGCCACGTTCATGGCCAAATGGTCGAACAACTATCCAGGCCAGAGCGGCCATATTCATATCTCGCTCAAGGGCAAGGACGGCAAAGCCGCTTTTCATGACCCAAAGGGCCCGCATGGCATGAGCAAGACCATGCAGCAGTTCGTCGCCGGCCAGCAGGCCCTGATGCCGGAGCTGCTGGGCATGGTGGCGCAGACCGTCAACAGCTACTCGCGGCTCATCCCCGGCTTCTGGGCGCCCACCACGGCGACCTGGGGGGTGGAGAACCGCACGTGCGCGTTGCGGGTCATTCCCGGAGTGGCCAAATCCCAGCGGGTCGAGTACCGTATAGCGGCCGCCGACGCCAATCCCTATATCGCGCTGGCTGCAGCTTTGGGTTCCGGTCTCTACGGCATCGAGAACAAACTGGACCTTCCCCCGCCCATCGAGGGCAATGCCTATGCCGTGAAACTCCCGGCGAAATCCTCCCTGCCGCTGACCTTGATGGAGGCGGCCGAGCGGCTCAAGAAATCCAAGGCAGCCCGCTCACTGTTCGGCGATGAATTCGTCGAACACTACGCCGCCAGCCGCGAGTGGGAAGAACGCGAGTTCCGCAAGCACATCACCGATTGGGAGCTCGCCCGCTATTTCGAAATCATCTGAGAATCGCCGAACAAGGGAACGAGTGTTGTCATGGGCCCCATGCAGAAAACCATCACCCCGATCGACGGCAGCCTCTATGTCGAACGGCCATACAACAGCGCGAACGAATTCGCCGCATCGCTGAAGGCGGCTATCTCCGCCGCCAAGGCCTGGCGCAAGGTCCCGGTCGCGGAGCGCGCACGGTTGCTGAGCATGGCTGTCGATGCCTTCGTCGCTCGCAAGGCCGAGATCGCCGAGGAGATCACTCGTCAGATCGGCCGGCCACTGGGCCAATCGCCCGGCGAAGTCCGCGGATTCGAGGAACGCGCCCGCTACATGATCGATATCGCGCCGACGGCGCTGGCCGATATGGACGTGGGCGCGAAGGATGGGTTCACACGGTTCATCCGACGCGATCCCCTGGGCGTCGTCTTCGTGGTGGCGCCGTGGAACTTCCCCTATCTAACGGCGGTCAACGCCGTCGTGCCAGCGCTCATGGCCGGCAACGCCGTACTGCTGAAGCACTCCGCCCAGACGCCGCTCTGTGCCGAACGCTTCGCCGAGGCCTTCAAATCCGCTGGATTGCCCAAGGGCCTGTTCCAGCATCTCGTCCTGACCCATGACGATGCCGCCAAGCTGATCGGAACCGACGGCATCGATTATGTCGCCTTTACCGGTTCGGTCCCCGGCGGGCATGCGGTGGTGGAAGCGGCGTCCAAGCGCTTCATCGGATTGGGGCTGGAACTCGGCGGCTGCGATCCGGCTTATGTGCGCCAGGACGCCAATCTCGCCCATGCGGTGGAGAATCTTGTGGATGGCGCCTTCTTCAATTCGGGCCAGTCCTGTTGCGGCATTCAGCGCATCTATGTCCACAAGGATATCTATAAGCCCTTCGTCGAGGGCGCGGTGGCGCTGACCGAGAAATACAATCTTGGCAATCCGCTCGAGAGCGGTGTCAATCTAGGACCCGTGGTGCGGGCCAAGGCAGCGGACGAGATCCGTGGCCAGGTGGCCAAGGCGGTGAAAGCAGGCGCGCGGGCCGCCATCGATACCAAGAAGTTCAAGGCCGACAAAGCCGGCACGGCCTACGTCACGCCCCAGGTCCTGCTCGACCTCGACCAGAGCAATCCCTTCATGAAGGAGGAATGCTTCGGTCCGGTGGTGGGCATCATGCCGGTCGCCTCCGACGATGAGGCGATTCGGCTGATGAACGACAATCCCTTTGGCCTGACCGCGGCCGTCTGGACCATGGACGAGAAGGCGGCGGCCCGGATCGGCGATCAGGTGGAAACCGGCACCTGGTTCATGAATCGCTGCGATTATCTCGACCCGGCCCTGGCTTGGGTCGGCGTGAAAGATTCGGGGCGCGGCTGCACGCTGAGCCGGGTGGGCTATGAATACCTGACCCGGCCCAAGTCCTTCCACCTGCGCACCAAACTCTGACGTGGCGGCGTCGGGCCTTCTCGATCGCAAGCGCTGCTGCCTGGCGGTCATCGACGTTCAGGCGTTCTTCCTCGAGAAACTGCCGCTGGATCAGCGCGAGCCGCTGGTGGCGCGCATCGCCTGGCTGATGCGGGTGGCGCGTACCCTGGATATTCCGATCCTGGCCACGGCCGAGGATATTCCGCGCGACGGGCCGCTGGTGGCCGAGCTGGAAAAACTGGTGCCGCCGGAAAGGCCGGTCTTCAACAAGACGGTCTTCGGGCTCTTCGATCAACCTGATATCCGGGCGGCCGTAAAAGCCCTCGGCCGCGACCAGTTCGTGCTGGCGGGGCTGGAGAGCGACGTCTGCGTTAGCCATTCGGCGTTCGGCCTGCGGGATGCCGGATATGACGTTTCCGTGGCTCTCGATGCCTGCGCCTCGCCGCCGCCCCACCACGATATGGCCATGGCGCGGCTACGGAATGCCGGTGTGACCGTCACGACGGTCAAGGGCGTCTACTACGAATGGCTGCGCGATTTGGAAACACTGGCGGCCGTCAAAGCCCAGATCGGCGCATCTCTGCCGCCGGGACTGACGCTTTAGGGTCGGCGCGGCGGCGCGGAAGGGCGAATTGATGGCGGAAACGACGAAGCGCTTCGACCTCGCCATCATCGGCGGCGGCGTGGTGGGCTGCGCGCTCTTCCGCCGCTTCGCTCTATGCAGACTCGAAACCCTGATGATCGAACGCGGCGCCGACATTCTGTCCGGCGTCAGCAAGGCCAACAGCGCCATGCTGCATACCGGCTTCGATTCGCCGCCGGGCAGCGTGGAGCAGGCTTGCGTCCAAGCGGGCTATGCCGAATACATCGCCATTCACGAGAATCTTAACCTGCCGATACTGAAAACCGGAGGGCTGCTGGTCGCCTGGACGGAAGAGGAGCTGGCAAAATTGCCGGCGATCGTCGCCCTGGCTCACGAAAACGGCGCGGCCGACATGCATCAGATCGAGCCGGCCGAGGTCCGCCGACGCGAGCCGCAGTTGGCGCCGGACGCGCTCGGCGGTGTCGTCGTCCCGGGCGAGTATGTCATCGATCCCTGGTCGGCCCCGCTGGCCTATGCTCTTCAGGGCCTGGCTCATGGCGGCGAAATTCGGCGCGACACGAATGTCCAAGGCGGCGATTTCAACGGCCAGGTCTGGCGCCTGGCGACAACGGCCGGTCCCGTGGAAGCCCGCATCGTCGTCAACGCCGCCGGGCTGCAGGGCGACGTGGTCGAGGCCATTGCGCGGCCCAGCCCGTTTGCCATCAAACCCCGCAAGGGCCAGTTCGTCGTCTTCGACAAGCCCGCCTCGCGCCTGATCGGCGCCTGCATCATGCCGGTGCCAAGCGAGCGCACCAAAGGCGTGATGATGGCACGCACGGTCTTCGGCAATCTGCTGGTCGGCCCCACGGCGGAAGAACAGGACGACCGCGATCACGCCACAGTGGAACACCTCCCGATCGAGGGTCTGATCGCGCGCGGTGTTCGCATGCTGCCGGCGCTCGCCGATGAAAGCGTGACGGCGCTCTATGCCGGCCTTAGACCGGCCACCCAGTTCAAGGATTACCAGATCGAGGCGCTGCCCGATCGCCATTGGATCACCGTCGGCGGCATCCGCTCCACCGGCCTCACCGGCTCGCTCGGCATCGCCCAGCATGCCGCGAGGCTCTATACCCAACATTTCGGCGGTTTGCGCGAGACGGCGGCGCCAATCTGGACACCGGTGCCCAACCTGGCCGAACATTTGCCGCGCGGCCATCGCGAGCCCGGTTATGGCGAAATCGTCTGCCATTGCGAATTGGCGACGCGGGCCGAAATCGAAGCGGCCATGTCGGGCCCGCTACCGGCCGCGGACTTGGGCGGGTTGAAGCGGCGCACTAGGGCCATGATGGGGCGCTGCCAAGGATTCTATTGCAGCGCGCGGGTGGCGGCGATCGCCGGCGGCCGTCTGGCCGACCTACCGGGCGCGGCCAAGACATGACCCGGCACGATGTCGTCATCCTGGGCGGCGGTCCTGCCGGGCTTTCAGCGGCCAAGCGTCTGGGCGAACTCGGAGTCCGAGACATCGCGCTGATCGAGCGCGAGGCCGAACTCGGCGGCGTGCCGCGGCATTGCGGCCATCTCGCCTTCGGCTTTCGCGAATTTCACCGGCTGCTGAGCGGTCCCGCCTATGCGCGGCGCCTGGCCGATACTGTGACCGGTCTCAACGTTCGCACGAAGACCACGGTAACGGCGATTTCGCCGGGCGGTGAGGTCGATATCATCCATCCGGAATCCGGACCCGGTCGAACCGCCGGCCGCGCCGTGCTGCTGGCCTTCGGCGTTCGCGAGACGCCGCGCAGCACACGATTGGTGAGCGGCGATAGGCCTTGGGGCGTGACCACCACCGGCGCCTTGCAGCAATTCGTCTATTTGGCAGGCATCCGTCCCTTCCGCCGCGCGGTCGTCGTGGGCAGCGAACTTGTCGCCTTTTCAGCCCTTCTCACCTTGCGCCATGGCGGCATGACGGCCGCGGCGATGATCGAAGCGGGCCCGCGCATCACGGCACGACGGCCTGGGGACTGGGTCGCACGCTTGATGCTCCGCGTGCCGGTGCTGACCAATACCAGTCTTCTCGCCATCCATGGCGGCGCCAAGGTGGAAGCCGTGGAGATCGAGAGGGCCGGACTGCGCCAGACCATCGCCTGCGACGGCGTCGTTTTCACCGGGCAGTTTCGCCCGGAAACCGCGATCCTTGCGGAGAGCCATCTGGCGTTGGACCCCGGCACAGCAGGCCCGATGATCGATCAATATTGGCGGGCGAGCGATCCATCGTTCTTCGTTGCCGGCAATCTTCTGCGCCCGGTGGAAACCGCCGGGGTGGCCTGGGCCGAGGGGCGCGCGGCGGCAGATTCCATCGCTGCCAGCCTGGCCAGCGATCTGCCGGCGCCCGGCCGAATGATTTCGCTGTCGGCCGAGGCGCCGTTGAAATACGTCTATCCCCAGCGCCTGGCCTTGCCGCTGGGGCCGATCTCGCCGCTTATGCTGAAGGCACGCGCCGCGCGCATCCTCCGCGGCCGCATCCGGCTTATGGCCGATGGACGAGAGCTGTGGAGCCGCGCCATGGCGGCGCTGCCGGAGCGGCGCCTGTCAATTCCGGTTTCGAGTCTGCCCCGCGGCGAGGTGGGTCGCATCAAGGTCGATTTCATCGAGGAATAGCAATGGCCGCCGTCATCGCCATCGATCAGGGGACCACCGGCAGCAAGGCCTATCGCCTGGATACCGCCGGCGCCTTCGAACTGCTCGGCGGATTCGAGCATCGCCAGATATTTCCCCAACCCGGTTGGGTGGAACATGACGCCACCGAGTTGTTGGGGCATGTTAAGCAGTTGGCGGCGCGCGCCGGCGACGCGCAGGCCCTGGGCATCGACAATCAGGGCGAGACGGTGGTCGCCTGGGACGGCGAAAGCGGCGCGCCGATCTACAACGCCATCGTCTGGCAGGACGCGCGCAGCCAGGACATCATCGAACGGCTGAAGGCCGAGGGTGCAGAAGCCCTGACGGTGGAACGCGCGGGCCTGCCGCTCGATCCTTATTTTTCCGCCAGCAAGCTCAGCTGGATTCTCGACCATGTGCCGGCGGCAAAATCCCTGCTGGCGCGCGGTAAGCTGCGAATGGGCACCAGCGATAGTTTCTTCCTCGATCGCCTGTCAGGCATCTATGCGACGGACGTCACGACCGCCTCGCGCACCAGCCTGATGAATCTGAAGACCGGCCAATGGGATTCGGAGCTATGTCGCCTGTTCGGCCTGCCTCTGGAATGCCTGGCGGAGATACGGCCGACGGTCGGCGATTTCGGTACCTTCGGCCGCCTGCCGATCCGCGCCAACATCGTCGACCAGCAGGCAGCCTTGTTCGGCCATGGCTGCCGGCGGGGAGGCCAGGCCAAGATAACCTTCGGCACCGGCGCCTTCGCTCTGGCGGTCACCGAGCGCGACATCGCGCCCGAGGCGGTGACAGGCATGAACCGGACAATCGCCTGGCAGATCGGCGAGGCGCCCATGGCCTATGCCATCGAGGGGGGCATCTACAATGCGGCCTCCGCAGTGAACTGGGCGCACGGCCTTGGCCTGTTTGGCGAATTCTCCGACATCGACAGCTTCACCGCGGCGGCGGCGATCGAGCGAAGCCTGGCTTTCGTGCCGGCCTTGTCGGGCCTTGCCGCCCCCTATTGGGATCGCAATGCCGCGGGTCTCTGGCTGGGTATGGGACTGGAAACCTCTCGCGCGGATTTGATGCAGGCCGTGCTGGAAGGCATCGCCCTGCTGTCGTCCGAATTAATTGTCGCCATGGATCGTGTGACACCCCTATCCGGGGCGATCTCCATCGACGGCGGGCTCTCCAAGAATCCGTATTTCTGCGACTTTCTCGCCGAAGCACTCGATCGTCCGGTCAGCGTACCAGCGAGCGCCGACCTGACCGGCCTCGGCGCTGCTCAATTGACACTGATCGGCGCCGGCTTGGCCGCGGTCGAAAATCTTCCACCCGTCCCGCCGCCTCGCCGGTTGGCGCAGCCCCAGGGGCGGTTGAGCAAAGCCGGTCGGGCCCGTTTCGCCGACGCCCTCGTGCGCTGCCGCAACTGGCGGTAAACGATCTTTCCTGCTATTTAAACGGCATATTCAAATCACCGAGGTTACATCATGGCGATCGACGCTGCCGCGCTGCGCGGCAACTGGAACTACCCCACATCCATGCGTTTCGGCGTTGGTCGGATCGCCGAGCTGCCCGATGCCTGCAAGCAGCTGGGATTCAGGAAGCCGTTGCTGGTAACCGATCCGGGTCTGGCGAAGCTGCCCATGGTCCAGGATGCGATTGCGCACAACAAGGCGGCCGGCCTGCCGACGGGCCTCTTTTCCGACATCAAGGGCAATCCGGTGGCCAAGAATGTGGAAGACGGGCTGAGGGTCTTCCGCGAGGGCGGCTATGACGGGATCATCGCCTTCGGGGGAGGCAGCGCGCTGGATGCGGCAAAGACCATCGCCTTCATGGCTGGGCAGACGCGCCCGATGTGGGATTTCGAGGACGTGGGCGACAACTGGTCTCGCGCCGATCCCGCCGGCATCGTAGCCACCATCGCGGTGCCGACGACCTCGGGCACGGGCTCGGAAGTCGGGCGCGCCTCGGTGATCGTCAACGAAGCGACCCATACCAAAAAGATCATCTTCCATCCCAGGATGCTGCCCTCCATCGTCATCTCCGATCCGGCGCTGACCGTGGGCTTGCCCCCGCACGTAACCGCGGCGACGGGCATGGATGCGCTAGCCCATTGCCTGGAGGCCTATTGCGCGCCCGGTTTCCATCCCATGGCGGACGGGATCGCGGTCGAGGGCATGCGCCTAGTCAAGATATCGCTGCCCACCGCCGTGAAGGACGGCAAGAACCTAGTGGCCCGCGCCAATATGATGGCGGCGGCCAGCATGGGGGCGACCGCCTTCCAGAAGGGCCTGGGCGCCATTCATTCGCTGAGCCACCCGGTCGGGGCGATCTATGACACCCATCACGGCCTGACCAACGCCGTGGTCATGCCCTATGTCTTGGAATTCAACCGCGCGGCCATCGAGGAGAAGATGACTCGGCTGGCCGCCTGGCTGGGTTTGCCCAATCCCTCCTTCAAATCGGTGATGAGCTGGGTGATCGCGCTGCGCAAGGAAATCGGCATTCCCCACACGCTGAAGGACATCGGCGTGGGCAGCGACCGCATCGACGAACTGTCCGAGATGGCGGCGGTCGATCCCTCCACGGGCAGCAATCCCATACCCGCCGGCGTGGCCGAGATGAAGAAGATGTTCGTCGCCAGCATCGAGGGCCGGCTCGCGCAGACGGCATAGCGCCGCGCGACAGTAAAAGGGGCGGGCGACCGGCCGGTCGCCCGCCCTTTTTTCTTTGCCGCTCGCTGTTACGGTCCCGGGTTGAAGGGCGCGCCGTTCACCAGCGTGGTGCCCTGGGCATCCAGAGTGACCTTGAAGTGGTCCGTCGGCTTTCCGGCGGAATCCGTTCGCCGATCGCTGAGCCCCTTCATCGTCTGCAGAACGCCGACAATCTGTTGCGCCGACGGATCTTCGGAATGGGCCGATATCTTGGCGATCACGGCGTCGAGATCGGAGAGCAAGATATCGAGGCTGCCGGTCGCTCCCATCGCCGCCGCCTTGTCGGCCAAGGCCTCGCCCGTGAACATGCCGGTGACCGCCGGCGCAGTCAGCTTGCCGTCGGTTATCTTGATCTTCGTTCCCGCCTGAACCAGCGCCTGCTCGAGGGCGCCGGCCACCATCATGCTGGCGCCCATGAGCGCGCCTTGATCGCTCATGTTCGTCTCGCCCATGCTCTTGCTGGCAAGATCGATCGCCACCGGAACCGGCACATCGTCCATGCTGAACTTGATGCCGAAGTCGGCGGGCACCAGTTCAGCGCCGGCGGGACCCGCCATCTGCGTCAGTTCGGGCACCGCGAGGCCGGCCCAGCGCAGGCCGGTGGTGAGCTTTGATTTCGGTTGATCGAGACCTTCGGCCCCGAAGTGGAAGCCAAAGCCGCCGAGGGAGAAGAGCTGCTGATGGCTGGCATCGGCGGCACTGATTTGGCCCACGGAGAATTCGCCACGGATCGACCGCATGAGGGAGACAAGCTTCGCCGCTACCGGCAACATTTGATCGGGCTTCTGGCTCTCCAGCGCCTTCTTCCACTCGGCCTGCAGCGCAATGAACTCCGCGAGTTTGAGCCCGTCGATACCGGATGTCGCCGTGATGTCGTTGGCGGTCATAGTGCCATCCTTGCTGGTGGCCACGAGCTGTTTGGCGCCGAACGTGCCTTTCTGGTCGTAGACGCCGTTCCCGGTATCCGTCGAGGTGACCTGATAGGCAACCTTGAGCGCGCTCACGCTGTCGCCGCTGCTGTCCTGGGTGACATCCAACGTCTTGATCAAGAGATCGATGTCCAGCAGCACGCCGAGATTCTTCGACCATCTGCCGTTGCCGTGGTCGAGCACCAAATTGACAGCGCCCAGATCCTTGCCGGTGCTGTCCTTCACCTTCAGCGATTGGGGGATCGTCAGATCCGAGAACTTGCGCATGTCATCGCCGTCGGGGGTCAGCTTGAAGCCGACCTTGCCGAGATCGAGCGGCTGGGAGTCGGGAAGCGGCATCGTCAGCTTGTCGATGGTCACGTTATAGGCATCGCCGTCGCCCGGCGTCACCGCGACATCGCCATAGCTGAAATTCTTCTTGTCCGGGCCCGCCGCCTTGGCGAGCAGACCTTCGATCTCGGTCTTCAGCGCGGTCGCCTGTTCAGCCTTCTTGTCGGAACAGGCCACGACGGCGATGAGCAGAACCAGACCGAATCGCCAATAATTACTCATGACACCCCCCCGTGTTGCTGTGATGGGACGCTGTTATAGGCGAGAAACAAGGCAAAAACGAGACTCTAAGTAGGTTCTTCCTGCAAGGAGAGCAGAGAGGCATTGCCCCCTGCTGCCGTGGTATCGATGGTGAGCGTCCGCTCCGTGGCAAATCGCGGGAGATAATGAGGACCCCCGGCTTTTGGCCCGGTGCCCGACAGGCGCTCGCCCCCGAAGGGCTGAACCCCGACGACGGCACCGATCATATTTCTGTTCACGTAGGTGTTGCCGATTCGCAGCCGCTGATGAATATGGCGCACCGTCGAATCGATGCGGCTATGGATCCCCAGGGTCAGGCCATAGCCAAGGCCGTCGATGCTGTCGAGCAATTGTTCCAGACGGTCCTGGCGAAAGCGCAACACATGCAGGATGGGTCCGAAGACCTCGCGTTCCAGGCGGTCGAGGCGATCGATCTCGAAGGCCCGCGGGGGAACGAACCAACCCTCGGCACAACCGGGCCCGAGGCGCGATTCGTAAATCAACTTACCCTCGCGCGTCATGCGCGCCGCATGGGCCTCCAGCATCGCCTGGGCATCGCCATCGATCACCGGCCCCACATCTGTCGAAAGCAACCCGGGATCGCCGATCTTGAGTTCGGCCATGGCGCCGGCCAGCATGTCGAGAAGCTTGTCGGCGATATCTTCCTGGACGCAGAGAATGCGCAAGGCCGAGCAGCGCTGGCCTGCGCTCTGAAAGGAGGAGATCAGCACATCGCGCACCACCTGCTCGGGCAGGGCCGATGAATCGACGATCATCACGTTCTGGCCGCCGGTCTCGGCGATCAATGTCGCCAACGGCCCATTGCGGGCAGCCAAGGCCCGATTGATCGCCTGGGCGGTTTCCGTCGAACCGGTGAAGGCGACGCCGGCGATCCGGGGATCGGCCACCAGCGGCCCACCCACGCTGGGCCCATCGCCCGGAAGAAGATGCAGCACATCGCCGGGCACGCCGGCGCGATGCAGGATCTCCACCGCGCGCGCGGCGATCAGCGGCGTCTGCTCCGCCGGCTTGGCGATGACGGCGTTGCCCGAAGCCAGTGCCGCACTCACCTGGCCGCTGAAGATCGCCAGAGGGAAATTCCACGGGCTGATGCAGGCAAAGACGCCGCGACCTGCAAGTTGAAGCTGATTGCGCTCGCCGGTCGGGCCGGGAAGGCCCAGCGGCTGGGCGAAATCGGCGCGCCCACGCGCGGCGTAGTAGCGCAGGAAATCCACGGCTTCGCGTAGTTCGGCCAAGGCGTCGGGAATGGATTTTCCGGCCTCGCGAACGGCAAGCGCCATCAGCGCAGGGCCATCCTCCTCCATCATGTCGGACGCTCGGGTCAGGCAATCGGCGCGTGCCTCGGCGCCGCCCGCGCTCCAATCGGCCTGGGCGCGCACGGCGCGCGCGAGTGCCTGATCGACCGCCGCTGCGTCGGCCTCCGACACCTCGCCCACCTGGCGGCGGCGATCCGCGGGATCGAAGACGGGCCGGTTCCTGCCCGGGTGCGGCGCACCGCCGATCAGGGGGGTCGCGTGCCATCTTTGCGTTGCCGCGCGAGTCATGGCATCGGCCAAGGATCGCAGGCGGTCGGTATCGGTCAGATCGATGCCCGCGGAATTGCGTCGCTCCCTGCCATAGAGGTCCACCGGCAAGGGAATCCGCGGGTGCGGTTTCACCGGCAGGCGCCGCACGCGGCCGACCGGATCGCCGACGATTTCCTCGATGGGCAGTTTCTCGTCGACGATGCGATTGACGAAGGAGGTATTGGCGCCGTTCTCCAGCAGGCGGCGCACGAGATAGGCGAGCAGATCCTCGTGGCTGCCGACGGGGGCATAAACGCGGCAGGGGTGGCCGCTGGCATCGGATGCGACGATATGATCGTAAAGCGCCTCGCCCATGCCATGCAGGCGCTGGAACTCGAATTCGCGGCGGTTGCCCGCGAGTTCGAGAATGGTGCTCACCGTATGGGCGTTGTGGGTGGCGAATTGGGGATAGAACACCTCTTCCTCCGCCAGCAGACGTTTGGCGCAGGCGATATAAGAGACATCCGTCGAGGCCTTGCGGGTGAAGACCGGGTAGCCTTCGAGCCCGCGCTCCTGGCTTTGCTTGATCTCGCTATCCCAATAGGCGCCCTTGACGAGGCGCACCATGAGACGCCGGCGGTGGCGTTTGGCCATGTCGGCAAGCCACGCGACCAAAGGCAATGCCCGTTTCTGATAACCCTGTATGGCAAGGCCGAATCCATTCCAGCCGGTGAGCGAGGCATCGGCCGAGACCGCCTCGACGACGTCGAGGGAAAGATCGAGGCGCTCGGCCTCCTCCGCATCCACGGTGAAGCCGATATTCTGTTCCTTGGCGAGGCGCGCGAGCGCGGTCAGGCGCGGCACCAACTCCTCCATGACGCGCAGGTGCTGGGCGAATTCGTAGCGAGGGTGGAGGGCCGAGAGCTTGACGGAGATACCCGGCCCCTCGATAGGCCCGCGCCCCGCCGCGGCGCGGCCGATAGCGGCGATGGCCGCACGATAGGAGCGGTCATAGCGTTCGGCGTCATTGGCCGTGCGCGCGGATTCGCCCAGCATGTCGTAGGAATAGCGATAGCCGCGCCTTTCTGCCGATCTGGCGCGCTCCAGCCCTTCTTCGATGCTGCGGCCCATCACGAATTGCCGGCCCAAGATTCGCATGGCTTGCGTCACCGCCTGGCGGATCACCGGTTCGCCGCTGCGCGCCACCAGGCGGCGGAGCACACCGGCGAGATCGCCACCCTCCTGATCGAGCGCGATGACGCGGCCTGTCAACATGAGGGCCCAGGTCGAGGCATTGACGAACAGGGAATCGCTGCTGCCAAGATGCTTGCGCCAATCGGCATCGGCGAGCTTGTCCTTGATCAGTAGATTGGCAGTATCCGCATCGGGAATTCGCAGCAACGCCTCCGCCAGGCACATGAGCACGACGCCCTCGCGGCTCGAGAGCTCGTATTCATGCAGGAAGGCATCGAGCCCGCCTTGTCCCAGCCTTGCCTTGCGCACCTTCTGCACCAGATCGCGGGCGCGTTGCGCAATGCGATCGAGGGTCGCCGGCGGCAATTCCGCAGCGATTAACAACTGCTCGACGATGTCGCTCTCGTCGGCCCGATAGGCCGCACGAAGACGGGCGCGCAAGGGGTCGGCTGGGGGAAGCAGTTGGGTGAAAATCATGGGTGGGGTTTTCATGGCCTTTGTTACCGGCTCGGCTGGGCGGCGGCAAGCGGAGTCGGCAGGCGTGGACCGGCGCGGGTTGGCAGCCGCAACACGCCAGTATACCGTGGCGCAGCAATCGGCGATCCTTGCAGCCGTTGCAGCGACAATCCGGGGGGCAGGATGGGGACACCGCTCGCAAAGAATGCACTCTCGCGACGACGCTTCCTGACGACGGGTGCGGGGGTCGGGACGGTTCTGGCGGTCCCTGGCCTGTTGGGGGCGCCGGACAAGAATGCTGCTGCCGCGACGGGCGAGAACAACATGGACATGGATATGTCCGGCCATGACGCCCCGGACGCGATCGGCGTTCGATCGGTGCCGTTCACCGAGGGCGCGCCGCTGGCCGAGCCGGAGGTGCGCCGTTCGGCCGGGGGAGAACTGCGGACGACGCTGCGTCTCCAATATGCCTACAAGGACGTGGGCGGCTATCGGCTGTTCATGCGGACCTATGAGGGCACCATTCCCGGGCCGACGCTGCGCCTGCGCCGCGGGGATATCCTGCGCATCCGCCTCGTCAACGATCTTCCGCCGAACCGCGATCCGATGCCGGCAAACATCGACCAGCCGCATCATCTCAACACGACGAACCTTCATTTGCACGGCTCGCACGTGAGTCCGAGCGGGATTGCCGACAACGTCATGCGCTCGATGGAGCCGGGGCAGAGCTACGATATCGAGATTGCCATCCCCGCCGATCACACCGCCGGCACCTATTGGTATCACCCGCATCATCATGGCGGCGCCGATGTTCAGGTGGCGAGCGGCATGGCCGGGGCCGTCATCATCGAAGGGGATTTCGACAGCGTCCCGGAAATTGCCGCCGCTCGGGAGCGTCTGATGATCCTGGGCGAGGTCGTGTTCGACGGCTTTGGGACGATCGAGAGCTTGGATACGCTGTTCCCCGAGACGGCCGTCCGTTTTCTCACCCTCAACGGCCAGCGGGCGCCGACTATCGCCATGCGGCCGGGCGAGGTGCAGCGCTGGCGCCTGCTTCACGCCGGCTATCAGGACGATATCTTCCTGGCCCTTCAGGGCCATAGATTTCATCCCATCGCGCGCGACGGAATCGCGCTGGCGCGGATGGACCAAACGGAAATCCGCACGGCGGACCATGCCAAAGACGATCCGACGGCGATTGTGATTGCGCCCGGCCAACGCATCGATCTTCTGGTGCAGGCCGGGGCGCCGGGCACATATGAATTGCGGGCGCTACCCTACGACCAGGGATATCCCTCGCCCCACGGGCTCGTTGCCCGCGTGGTTGTCGCCGGAGAGCCACTTTTGATGAAGCTGCCCGACAAACTGCCGCCCTCGCCGCTCGCTACCATTCGCGACGAGGAGATCACCGGCCGGCGTCGACTCACCTTCTCGTCGAAGGCACCTGAGGCGGCCGATAGCGAGCATTGGCAGGAGTACAAGTTCCAGATCGACGGACGGAACTTCGACATGAACAGGGTCGATCAGCGGGTTCGCCTCGGGGCCGTGGAGGAATGGACGATCATCAATCTCCATATTCACGATCACATCTTCCACATCCACACCAATCCGTTTCAACTCACCAAGGTGAACGGCGAGGCCTTGGCCGAGCCGGTGTGGAGCGATACCGTGGTGCTGCCGCGAAACGGGAGCCTCACCTTCCGCTCGCGCTTTCTCGATTTTACCGGCCGCTTCATGCTCCATTGCCACATGATGAACCATGAGGAACTGGGCATGATGCAGGTGGTGGAGGTATATAAGCCCTGAGGCCGGACTTGGACGCCGATGGGTAAGTTCAAATCCTAATGAAAATCCCGCGAGCGATAGCCGGTCACGCGCGGATCGTGGCCGGGGCGGGCCACTTCATCGGCCCGGGCGAGAGGTGCGGGAGGGCTGGGCGATCCGGCGGCGAGTTCGCCCAACAGGAAGCTCATATCGACCAGACGATCGGCGACGACATGGATGACCAGTCCTTCGCGTTGAAGCCGGCCGACGACGCCCATGAGATGCGCCGTCAGCACGATGCGGCGATGGCTTTCGAAGACGCGGGGCCAGATGACGATATTGGCCACACCCGTCTCGTCTTCCAATGTGGCGAAGATGACGCCGCTGGCCGTGCCCGGGCGCTGGCGCACCAGCACCAATCCCGCCACCCCCACCCTGGCGCCGTCGGAAAGTGTGGCGAGGCAGGCGGCAGGCAGGTCGAGCGACGGCGGCAGGCGATGGCGCAACAGGGCCAGCGGGTGGCTCTTCAATGAGAAATGCAGCGTCGAATAATCCTCGGCCACATGTTCGCCCAGCGCCATGATCGGCAATGTAACGGGCGCCTCCGCCCCTTGCTCCTCTTCCGCTGCCGCGGCGAAGAGGGGCAGCGGCATTGCGCCCTGTCCCTGCAGGGCCCATAGCGCCTGGCGCCGGTCGAGGCTCAGAGAACGGCAGGCATCGGCCCGGGCGAGCGTCGCCAGCACGCGGGGTGACAGGCCGCCGCGCCGGCTGAGCGCCAGGCTGTCGGCATAGCCGTTGCCGCGCTGGGCCACCAGGCGTTGCGCATCCTCCTCCCCCAGGCCCTTGATCTGGCGCAGGCCCAGGCGAAGGGCAAAGCCGTTCATCGCCGTTTCCAAGGTGCAGTCCCAATCGCTGAAATTGACGTCCACCGGGCGGACTTCGACACCATGCTCGATGGCATCGCGCACGATCTGGGCAGGGGCGTAAAAGCCCATGGGCTGGCTGTTCAGCAGGGCGCAGGCGAAGACCGCCGGGTAATGGCATTTGAACCAGGCCGAGACATAGGCGAGCAAGGCAAAGCTGGCGGCATGGCTCTCGGGAAAGCCGTAATCGCCGAAGCCTTCGATCTGGCGAAAACAGCGTTCGGCGAAATCGCGTTCATATCCCTTCGCCACCATGCCTTCGATCATCTTGGATTCGAATTGATGGATCGTGCCGTTCTTGCGGAATGTCGCCATGGCCCGGCGCAGCTGGTCGGCTTCGTCCGGGGTGAAATCGGCCGCTACGATGGCGATCTTCATCGCCTGTTCCTGGAACAGCGGAACCCCAAGCGTCTTGCCCAGCACCTGTTCGAGTTCGCCGGAAGGAAACTTGACCTCCTCCTCGCCGTTGCGCCGGCGCAGATAGGGATGGACCATGTCGCCCTGGATCGGACCCGGGCGAACGATGGCGACCTCGATCACCAGATCGTAGAACGTCTTCGGCTTGAGGCGCGGCAGCATGGTCATCTGCGCCCGGCTTTCGACCTGAAAGACGCCGACGGAATCCGCCCGCGACAGCATCTCGTAGACCGCCGGTTCGTCGGCCGGCACGCCGGCCAGATCGAGGCTTCGTCCGTAATGCTGGCGCAGCAGGACGAAACCCTTAGCCAGGCAGGTCAGCATGCCCAGCGCCAGCACATCCACTTTGAGAATGCCGAGGGAATCCAGATCGTCCTTATCCCATTCCACCACCGTGCGATCGGCCATGGCGGCGTTCTCGATGGGCACCAGCTCCTCCAGCGGTCCGCGGGTCATGACGAACCCGCCGACATGCTGGGAGAGATGGCGGGGAAAGCCGATGAGCTGGGAGGCCAGCTCCAAGGTCTGGCGCAGACGCGGGGCCGTGGGGTCGAGGCCCAGCTCGACCACCCGGGATTCTTTCAGCCCCTCGCTGCTCCAACCCCAGACGGCGCCGGACAGGGCCGCCACCGTATCGAGGGAAAGACCCATGGCCTTGCCGGTCTCGCGCAGAGCCGAGCGGCTGCGATAGCAGATGACGGTGGCCGCCAACCCGGCACGTTCGCGGCCGTATTTTTTGTAGACGTACTGGATCACCTCCTCGCGCCGCTCATGTTCGAAATCGACGTCGATATCCGGCGGCTCGTTGCGGGCGGCGCTGATGAAACGCTCGAACAGCAGATCCATCTTGATGGGATCGATGGCGGTGATACTCAGGCAATAACAAACGGCGGAATTGGCCGCCGAGCCGCGGCCCTGGCAAAGAATTCCCTGGGCACGGGCGTAGCGAACGACATCGTGGACGGTGAGGAAGTAGGGCGCATAGGAGAGTCGCTCGATCAGGCCGAGTTCATGAACGAGCGCCGCCTTCACATTGTCAGGCACCCCATCGGGATAGCGTAAGGCCGCCCCTTGCCAGACGAGATGGGTGAGTTCTTCCTGCGGCGTGCGGCCGGCCTCGGTCAACTCGTCGGGATATTCATAGCGCAGCTCGTCGAGAGAGAAGCGGCAGCGCCGCGCGATCTCGATGGTCCGGGCCAGGGCCGCGGGATGATCGGCGAAGAGGCGGGCCATTTCCGCCGCCGGCTTCATATGACGCTCGGCATTGGCGAACAGGCGATATCCCGCCTCGTCGATGGTGCAATGCTCGCGGATGCAGGTGAGCAGATCCTGCATGGGCCGGCGGCCGGGCTCATGGGCATGGACATCGTTGACGGCGACCAGCGGCGTGGCGCAGCGCTCGGCCAGAGGCGCCAGATGGGCCAGGCGCCGGGAATCGTCGCCGCGGCAAAGATGCTGGCCCGCGAGATAGACATGGCCGGGAAAGCGCCCGGCGAGATGCTCCAGCAGGACAGCGAGCCCCTCGCCCTGGGCGACACCGTCTTCCGGCAGGACGATCAGGATTAGCCCCTCGCCATGGGAATCCAGATCGGCCAGATCGAGATGGCATTCGCCCTTCGGCGCGCGCCGGCGGCCGAGCGTGATCAAGCGGGAGAGCCGGCCATAGGCGGCGCGATCGATGGGATATGCGAGCAGGCTGCGCCCGCAGCGGAAGTCGAGACGGCTGCCCACGACGAAGCGAATGCCGGCCTGCTTTGCCGCCACATGGGCGCGCACCACGCCGGCGAGGCTGTTGCGATCGGTCAGCGCGAAGGCAGCGAGACCCAAGGCCGAGGCGGCGGTCGCCAGCTCCTGGGGATGGGAGGCGCCGCGCAGGAAACTGAAATTGCTCGTAACTTGCAGCTCGGCGTATGCGGGCGCAGGTGCCGGGATGTCAGGCGAAGAGACCATGGAGATACCACCCCCCCGCCTGCCCGTAGAGCCAGAAGCGGCCGCCCTCCTCGTCTTCCAACCGCCAGTAGTCGCGGGCGGCGCCGGTTTCGCCGCGCCACCATTCGGGGGCAATGCGGGCCGGCCCATCGGCGCGGCGAATGCGATGGCGCCGCGCTTGCCAGAGGAATTCCTGCGGTGGATCGCCCGCGGCCTGCACGCGCTCCGGTCGCGCCAGCAGGCGCAAGGGACCCGGCCGGGCGGACCAGCGTGCCGGCGGGCTAGGCGGCGTCATCAGGGCGCTCTGACGCTGCAAGGCCCGCTCCGGCAGATGGCTTTCCCGCGGGACGGCGCGCGCCAGACGATCGAAGCCCAGGCGATTGCCCAGCCGATCGATGAGAGGCGCCAGTTCCGCCGCGCTCGCCGCCTCCCCGCGCTTCAGAGCAAGTTGCAGATCGGCAAGCGGCTCGACATGCGGGGCGGCCAGCGCCACCGCCTCGATGCCGAAGCCGGGATCGATGCGCTCCAGCCGCTCGGCGAAAAGACGAATGAGCGCCCCATCGTCGCGCGTCGGCCGGCTGGTGCCGACGCCAAGCTTCGCCACTCGCCCGTCGACGCGATAGCAGAAAAGCTCCAGGCGGCGCGCGCCCTGCCCCGCTACCGCCAGATCGCGGCATAACCGCGTCAGCAGACGCCGAAGCACGGCGGCGAGATTGTCGGCATCGATGATCGGCTCGGCCAGGACTTGGCGCACGATATGGGGTGGGGCGGGCAGGCGTGGCGAGATGGGTTCTTCGCAGCGGCCGAGCGCCTGATCCAGCCGCTCGCCCGGCAGCAAGCCGAAGCGCCGGGCCAGCGCCGCGCGCGGCAGGGGATAGAGATCGGCGATGCGGCGCAGGCCAAGACGCTCCAGATCGCCGGCAATGGCCGGGGGCAGGCGCAAGGCGACGACGGGAAGTTCGGCCAGCATGTCGCGGGTCTCGCCCGCGGCCAGGATACGGTCGCCCCCAGTAAGAAAACGCGCCGCGGCCCAGGCTGCACCCGGCGTATCGGCGATTGCCGCGCGGCTGCGATAGCCAAGCCGGCCGAGACGATGGCGAAGATCGGCGAGAAGATCCGCTTCGCCGCCGAAGAGATGGGCCGATCCTGCGATGTCGAGCCAGAGTCCATCAGCCCCATCCACCGCCACCAAGGGCGTATAGCGGTTGCACCAATCCGCCAATCGGGCAAGCGCCGCCGCATCGCCGGCGGGATCGGCGGGAAAGACGGCAAGACCGGGCAGCAGCGCACGCGCATCGGCGAGCGACAGCCCCGGCAGAATGCCGCCCGCCGCGGCCACGCCATTGGGGGCCACGATCAGCGCGCGGCCGCCGATTTCCTCGACGGTGACGGTCGGCGTCTCAGCCGGCAACGGCCGCTGGCGGTTCAAGCGATCCGTCGGCCAGCTCGGCAGCCACAAAGAGACGATCCGTTTCATTTTCCCTCTCCAGGATCCAGGCGCCGGGCCGGCCGCCACGCCGGCGCTCGAGCACGACCCGCCAGCGCTCGTCCGGCAGCCCCTGGATGCGCCAACGCAAGGCGGCCGCACTGACCGCTGCCGGAGAGCGCCGGCCACGGGCGAGCAGAAAGCCGGTGACGCCGCCGGCGGCCGCCGCCAATTGCAGGCGGCGGCTGGCAACCAGATCGAGACGGTCCACCTCCATCACCACCCCGGCCAAGGCGGGGCAGCGTAGCCCCTCTTCCATGGCCCAGAGCAGATCGGCCGGGCCGGGTGCGCTCACCAGGATCACCCGGGCCGGGTCTAGGCCGAAGGCGGCAAGACCGGGCGGATAAAGATCCCCCTCGCCGATCCAGCCCCACAAAACGCTGCGGGCTGTCCCCTCCCGAGACGCCAACCGCCCCAGCAGAAAGGCGCAAAACCCGGCCGCGGCCCCGTCGCTGCCCCCGATCACCTCCTGCAGGCAGCCCGTGGGCAGGCCGCCGCCCAGCGCCGCATCCAGGGCAGGCAGCCCCAGTGGGCACGGCAGGCCCGTTGCCGCCGGCGCGCTGCGGCTCAAAAAGCTGCGCAACTCCTGGACTTCCAAAGGCTTGGGTCGGGCGATCCTGGCTTCCGAAGACATGCATGAATAACCCGTTTGTTCCTATTTTGTTCTAGTGATGGAACGGCCATGAGTCAAGCCGGCCTCTCGGTGGACAGGCCCGACCCGATCCGGCAGTGTTTGCGCCCATGAAAGACAGCAGTGAACCCGACGGCGGTTTCGCCCAGCTCGTCGGCTATCGGCTGACGAAGTGGGAGCCCGACTATGCCGAGGTCGAACTCGCCCTCCTGCCCAAGCATCTGAACCGCAGCGGTGTGCCCCATGGCGGGGTGATCGCCACATTGATAGACACCACTTGCGGCTTTGTCGGCTGCTATTGCGCCGTGCCGGGCCGCGTGCGCCGCGCCATGACGTTGAGCATGACAACCAGTTTCCTGGGCCAAGCGGTGGCCGGCGACACCCTCACAGCCAAGGCGAGGCGAACCGGCGGGGGGAAGACCATCTTCTTCACGCGCTGCGATCTAGTGGATAGCAAAGGCCAGCTCATCGCCACCGGCGAGGCGGTCTATAAGTACCGCAAAGGCAGCGAAGATCCGAACGGCGTGCCGGCGTGAGTCACCGCCCCTTGAACATCGGCTTGCGCTTTTCGAGGAACGCGCGAATGCCTTCGGCGTAGTCCTCGCTGTCGCAGACAGCGAACCCTTGTGTGTAATCCTCAAGGGAGAGCGGCCGGGGATCGAGGCAGCGGCGGATCAGTTTCTTGTGATAACGATGGGAGAGCGGCGCGCCCTCGGAAATGCGCTGGGCCGCCGCCAATGCTTCCTTCTCTACGGCTTCGTCGGCGACGATGCGCGTGACGAGCCCCTTCTCCTTCGCTTCGGCAGCATCGAAGACGCGGCCCTCGAGAAGAATCTCCAGGGCCACGGCATGGCCCACCAGTTCCACCAGATAGGCGATCTCGGGAAAAGGCATGACGACGCCGATCTTCTGAAGCGGAGCGCTGAAACGGCTGGTCGCCCCGCAGATTCTCAAATCGCAGGCTATGGCGATCTGGAGCCCTCCGCCGATGCAGGCGCCCTGGATCATGGCAATGGTGGGCAGCGGACAATCGCAAATGGACCTCAGCGCGCGGTCCATGATCTTGCCGTAGCGCTCGGCATCGGAAAGGGTGGCCCGGGCGCTTGCAAACTCCGCCAGGTCGGCGCCGGCGGCAAATGCCTTGTCCCCGGCCCCGCGCAGAAGAACGCAGCGTAAGCCGTCGTCGCTGGCAGCGAGCTTCTCCATGGCTTCGGCCATTGCCTGCCACATGGCAAGGTCCAGCGCGTTCAGGCGCTCCGGCCGATTGAGGGTGACGGTGGCGATATCGCCGGATTGGGCGACGAGTACGGGATCGGACATATGGAACTTCAATCGGTCGTGGAGCGGCCCACAGCATGGGGCGTGCGGACGGTCTTGCCAAGCATGGCCGCCTATTGCCTAACGCCGAGGGCCACGCCAGAGTGCCGCCAATTCAACGAGAAGCGGAGCCTTCGTCGATGACCCTCGCCTTCGGCCGAACCACCGCGAATATCCTGATGGAGATCGCCGCCGTACATTTCCGGCCCCATGACCCATTCATTCTGACATCGGGCCGGGCGAGCCCGGTCTATATTGATTGCCGCAAGGTGATTTCCTTCCCGCGCGCCCGGCGCAAGATCATCGAGATGATGGGCGAGATGGCGGAGCAGGAAATCGGCTTCGAATCCATCGATGCGGTGGCGGGTGGCGAGACCGCCGGGATCCCCTATGCCGCCTGGCTGGCCGAACGCTTCGCGCTACCCATGCTTTATATCCGCAAAAAGCCGAAGGGGTTCGGTCGCGGCGCCCAGATCGAGGGCGAAATGGCACCGGGTTGCCGCTGCCTGCTGGTGGAGGATCTGGCGACCGACGGCGGCAGCAAGCTGAATTTCATCGAGGCGATCCGCAAGGCCGAGGGCATGGTGAGCGATGCCATGGTGGTCTTCCACTACGGCATCTTTCCCCAGAGCATCTCGAATCTGGCGGCCGCCGGCGTGCGCCTGCACGGGCTGGCCACATGGTGGGATGTGCTGGCGGCGGCTGAAGAGAGCAAGCGGCTGGATTCAGCGGGAGTCGCCGCGGTGCGCGCCTTCCTCGACGATCCGGAAGGCTGGTCGAAGTCACATGGCGGCAAAACTGCCGAATAGGGTCTCCGGTCATGATATTGCCATTGCCGCGATGCGCCGATGCCATGATAAACCTGTCGATACATCAGCCTGGGCAACCTAAGGTGCGCCCGGACGGTTTCTGGAAAGAATTCCCATGACGATCCATCCCGTTGTCCTGTCCGGCGGCTCCGGCACACGGCTATGGCCGTTGTCGCGCGCCGCATATCCCAAGCAGCTCATGCCGCTGGTCAGCGAGCGCAGCCTGCTGCAGGAAACCCTCGAGCGCGTCGCCGACCCCGCTGTGTTCGCCCCGCCGATTCTGATCTGCAACAACGAGCATCGCTTCCTGGTAGCCGAACAGCTTCGCGCCCTGAAATGCAAAGCCGAGGCCATTGTGCTGGAGCCCGTCGGGCGCAATACCGGGCCGGCGGTTGCGGCCGCCGCGCTGATGGCGAAACCGGAAGATCTGCTGCTGATCCTGCCCTCGGATCATTACATCGTCGATGCCGATAAGTTCCGCGCCGCGGTCACGGTCGCTGCCAAGGCAGCCGAGCGCGGCGCGCTGGTGACCTTCGGCATCACGCCGACCTCACCCGAGACCGGCTATGGCTATATCCGCCGGGGCGAGGCTTTGGCCAAGACCGCCGGCGGTTTTCGCGTGGCCGCCTTCGTCGAAAAACCCGATGCCGCTACCGCCGCCAAATATCTCACCTCAGGTGAGTATGTGTGGAACTCGGGGATGTTCCTGTTTCGCGCCGACCGCTATTTGGCAGAGCTCTCGAAGTTCGAGCCCGCCATGCTGGCGTCGGTCAAACAAGCGGTTGCCGGCGCGGTACGCGATCTGGATTTCATTCGGCTGGCGACGGACAGTTTCTCGGCGGCAACATCCAAATCCATCGACTACGCCGTCATGGAGAAGACAGCGGATGCCGCCGTGGTTCCCGCAGACATGGGTTGGACCGATGTCGGCTCCTGGGCGGCGCTTTGGGACGTGGCAAAGAAAGACAACAACGGCAATGCCCTGATCGGCGACGTCATCGCCGCCGATGTCACCAATAGCTATATCCGCAGCGAAAGCCGGCTGGTGACCGCCGTGGGTCTCGACAACATCGTGTTGGTGGAGACGGTGGATGCGGTCGTGGCGGTGGCCCGCGACCGGGCTCAGGATATTCGGCTCATCATCGATCGGCTGAATGCGGCGGACCGCGGCGAGCGGCTGGCCCATCGGCGCGTCTATCGGCCCTGGGGCAGCTATGAGACCGTGGACATCGACCGGGGATTCCAGGTGAAGCGCCTGGTGGTCAATCCCGGGGCAAAGCTCTCGCTGCAGAAACATGCGCACCGGGCGGAGCATTGGGTGGTGGTGCGCGGCACTGCACGCGTCACCCGCGACCGCGACATCTACGACCTTAGCGCCAATCAATCGACATATATTCCGCTGGGCGCCGTGCACCGCCTGGAGAATCCCGGAACCGAGATCCTGCACCTCATCGAAGTGCAATCGGGCGACTACCTGGGCGAGGACGACATCGTCCGCCTTGAGGACAATTACGGCCGGGCCTAG
>WNFR01007413.1_pt1 | contig 23978 bp, 20 predicted proteins | sample 5400221 | NCBI WGS metagenome assembly WNFR01 (sample SAMN13153357, study PRJNA577476) | soil metagenome | isolation source: 40 cm soil under Madrone tree | place: USA:California | collected 2016-06-14 | reverse complement strand
CCTCGCGGATCGACGACCTTGTGCGCCGGGAGCTGCACGACGTCGGGGAGGCGCGCCGTGAGGATCGCCGCGGCATGGGCGGCGCCGGTCGCGATCCCGATGCGGAGGAGCTTTCCCTCGCGGCGCAGTTCGTCCAGGGCGTCGAGCGCGGTCACTGCAGCGTCGGCATCGACCTCGTGCAGGAGCACGACGTCGACCGAGTCGCGGCGCAGGCGGCGGAGACTTCCCTCCAGCTGCGTGCGGATGTCCGCGGCTGCGAAGCGGCCGCCGGCCGCCGGCCGCCGGAATGCGACGCCGATGAGGCGCGGCGAGACGATTCCCACCTTCGTCGCGACGACGACGTCGTCCTTGGTGCGCAACGAGATGCCGAGTGCGTCCTCCGCCGCCCCGGCGCCGTAGAGGGGCGCTGTGTCGAACCAACGGATGCCGGCGTCGTACGCGGCGTCGACGAGCGCGACCCTCTCCCGCTTCGACAACGAGCGTCCCAGCGCAGCGGTGCCGTATCCCGCGCTCACGTGCGAAGGTGGTCGGCGAGACGGAAGGCGAGCGCGACGATGGTGAGCGTCGGGTTGACGCAGCCGGCGCGCGGGAACGCCGCTGCGCCGCACACGTAGACGCCCGTAACTCCACGCACATGCAGATCGTCGTCGACGATGTCGCCGATGCGCGCGCCGCCGGCGGGGTGGAACGAGTCGTACGCGTGTTCCAGCCAACGTTCGTCCGCGAGCCACGGCTCCGGGTCGACGCTGTAGTGCAGCGCGTCGCCGAGGGCGTCGAGTGCCGTCGCGATCGCCGTGCGCTCCGGCTCGCCCAGTCGCCAATCGATGCGTGCGCGCGGGATGCCGAGAGGATCGAGCTCGTCCGCGAGCGTGAGCGTGCCCTGCGGGTCGGGCTGCCCGACGACCGCGAGAATGCGCGTGTCCGTCGGCGTCGGTGCCGGCTCGCGCCCGCGCGCGATCCGAGCCGCGCCGGCCGCGAGCTCGTGCGCGCCGCAGAGCATCCGAACGACATCACGTGCTCCCGCGCGGCGGGTACGCCGCACGCGCAGGAGCGTCTCCGTCGGCGAACGCGGGTTGTACCGGAAGACGATGTTCGGCATGCAGCTGCCGACGATCGGCTTCGCGTAGTAGCGCAGGCCGTTGCGCATGCGCATGCCGTACGTGTCCTGGAGCGGGCGCGGCGGACCGACGACGCGCGCGATGTCGGCGAACGCGTGATCCTCGAATCCACGGCCCGTGCCGTCGATCCCCGACAGGAGCAGCAGCCGCAGCGTCTCGATCGTGCCGGCGGCGAGCACGACAACGTCCGCCTCCACCTCGACGCCGCGGCCGGAAGTGTCGCGCACCTCGACACGGCCGCTCTCGACGCGGGTAGCGACCGCACCTGTGAGCACGCGCGCGCTCCCGAGGTCGAGCTCGGCGAGGCGCTTTCGTCGGCAGAAGACGGAGAGAGCCGTGTCGACGCCGAGCGGCGGCTCGCCGAAGAGCTCCCACGGGTCGCGCGCCGTCTCACCTGCCGGGATGCCGAGCAATTCCTCCGCGCGACGGTAGAACGGGTCGAGGTCGAAGGGCCATGCGTCCAGGTCGGCGGGACGGAGACGGATGCACTGCCCGGGCCAGACCGCGGTCGTCCCCCCGAGCCCGCGGACGCGGCCGTGGAGCAGACCGTTGTACTCGTGTCCGGTGACCTCGCCTGCGTTCCAGCGATCCGGATCGTGGACGGGGCCGCTCTCGAGCACGAGCACGTCGAGGCCGGAGCCGCGCAGCGTGTGGGCGAGCGTGAGCCCGGCAGCGCCCGCGCCGACGATGCAGAGATCTGCGTGCATCGCCGGTACCCTCTCACGCGGCGATGGTGTTCTTGCGTGTTTGGTTAGCGGCTCCGACGCACGCGCGGGAGACCCGCGCGTGCTGAGTGCGCCGCCGACAAGCGGCGGCTCAGTCACGCGGTGACGGGCGTCCTCTTCACGTGCGCGGGCCAGCGCGTCGACATCGTCACGTCGTTCCGGCGTGCGGGGGCGAGGACGATCGCGGTCGACGTGAACCCACTCGCGCCCGCCCTCTACCATGCGGACGAGCACGCGTTCGTGCCGCGCGTCGACGATCCGGGGTACGTCCCAGCGCTCGCCGAGCTCGTCACGTCGAACGACGTCGCGCTCGCGATTCCGCTCACCGACCTCGATCACGGCGTTCTCTCCCGCGCCCGCGACCAGCTCGGCGCCCTCGTCCTGCTCCCGTCGCCGGAGCTCGTGGATGCGCTCGCGGACAAGTGGCTCGCGCACCTGCTCTTTGTCGAGCGCGGCATCGGCTCGCCGCCGACGTGGCTGCCGGCCGAGGTGCCCGACGACCTCGAGTTCCCCGTGCTCGTGAAGGCGCGCCGCGGCTTCGGCTCGCGCAACATCTTTCGCTGTGCCGACCGGCGCGAGCTCGACTTCTTCCTCGGCTACACGAAGGTCGATTCGATGGTGCAGGCGTGCTGCCGCGGCGAGGAATTCTCCGTCGACGTGTTCTGCGACCTCGGCGGCCGTTGTCTCAACGCCGTGCCGCGCACGATGATCGAATCGAAGGGGGGCGAGTCGATCAAAGGCATGACCCTGCGCGATCGGAGTCTGGTCGAGGTCGGCCGCCACGTTTCGGAGACGCTCGGCATCGTCGGGCCGGCGAACATCCAGTGCTTCCGCGAGCTGGACGGCACCCACCGCATCACCGACATCAATCCCCGCTTCGGCGGCGGGTTCCCGCTCCCGACCGCTGCGGGCAGCCGCTATCCCGAGCTCGCGCTCGCGCTCGCCGCCGGCGAGCAGCCGGAGCCGCGCCTGGGCGAATTCCGCGGAGCCCTGTACATGACCCGGTTCTTCTCCGAGCTCGTGCTGTCGGCCGGTCCCGGCGGTACCTTGGAGCCGTTCGCGGAAGAGCTCCCAGAGCCTGTCGCCGAACCCTAGGGGTCTTGGTTGTTTTCCTCCTCGCCGGCTGCGGCGGGGCGGTTCACCATGCCGAGGCGCCGAAAGCGCACGTGCGGCATCTCGCGACGTTGCGGCCCGCGAAGCTCGTCGTCACCGTCCTCGACGGCAACCGCAACCTGCGCGTACGCGGTGCGACCGTGCGCCTGTGGCATCGCGCAGCGCGCACGAACGCGCACGGCGAAGCCGTCATCCGCGTGCCGAACCGTCGGAGCATGTACGTCACCGTCGGCGCTCGGGGCTTCGGGACGCGGACGCTGTTCGAGCCGTTTGCCGGCCACCGGCTCGTCACCGTGCGCATCTACCGTCCGCAGCTGCAGTGGCAGATGTACGGGGCGACGCCGACGCGCACGCAGGCGCAGCTGCACATCCACCTGCGACCGCCGTTCAAGACGATGTGGTACGTGCCGCTCGGGGGGCTCGTCGAGTTCCCGGCCGTCGTGGACGACGGCGTGGCCTACGTCGGTAACCGCAGCGGCACCGTGTACGCGATCTCGATGCGGCGGGGGCACGTGCTCTGGCGCCGGCGCATCAACGGGCTGATGGCCTCGTCACTCGCGGTGGACGGACGGGAGCTCGTCCAGCACTCGATGAGCGGGCGCGTGTCGCTGCTCGACCGCGCGAACGGCTCGGTGCACTGGAGCTACGACGTGGGATCGCCGATCGAGTCGTCGCCGATCGTGCGCAACGGTGTCGACTACTTCGGCACGTGGGACGGACGCGTGATCGCACTCGACCTCCGCAGCCATCGTGTTCGGTGGGCACGACATCTCGGCGCGAAGATCACGGCGAGCGCATCCATCGCCGGCGGCCGGCTCTTCATCGGCGACTACGGCGGAAGGATCTGGGCGCTGTCGCCTCGGACCGGGGCGACGCGCTGGGTGCGGAGCGTCAACGGGCGCGTCTACGGGACGTCCGCGGTCGCGCGCGGCCGCGTGTTCGTGCCGTCGTCCACCGGTGGCTCGCTGACCGCCTTCTCGACGCGAGGCCGCTACCTATGGCGTGTCTCGACCGGCTCGTACGTGTACTCGTCACCGGCGGTGTGGAGCGGCCGCGTGTTCTTCGGCTCCTACAACGGCGTTTTCTACGGCATCTCGGCCGCGAGCGGACGCACGTTGTGGCGCGTCGGCGCCGGCGGCCCCATCTCGGCCGCGGCCGTCGTCGTGGACGGCGTCGCGTATGCGGGCAGCTTTGCCGGGCGGATCGTGGGGGTCGCAGCCAGGACCGGGCGCGTCGTCCTCAACTTTCACCACGGTCATTACGTCCCAGTATCGGGGGACGGAATGCGCCTGTTGCTGCACGGATACTCGAGCCTGTACGCCGTCGAGCCAGTCCGGTCGCTGAAATGAAGCGGGCGGCGGCGGCCGCTGCGGCGTTATTGACACTTGCGTGGGCACCGGCGGCCTCCGCGCGCACGCACGCGTCCGCCGAGTTGCTGCGGCGGGGCATCACGCATGCGCTGGCGATGCACTGGGTGAAGGCGCCCGAAGCCGCGCGGTACCGGCGCGACGTCAACCGTGCGTTGTGGGACGAGCGGCGGTTGCCGCCGCTCCGCTCACGCGTCATCGAGTCGCAGCTCGTGCAGCTGACGACGCTGTGGGACTCGTTCACGTCGCCCCGCGCGCTCGCGCTCTTCACGCAACTCGAGCAGAACCTCGCGTACTTCGAGACGCACCGCATTCCCTCCGAGCGTGTCGACGTCAGCGACGGCGAGGGCGTCGTCTACCGGTGGTTCCCGAACAAGGGCCTCGAGTTCCATCCGCTCGCGAGCTTCTCCGCGCTCGCGAACGCTGCCGGCGCGCATGACGTGGAGAAGACGCAGGCACTCGCATTCGCGCTGCTCGACCGCGCCGTGCCACGCGGGCGCCGTCTCATCTGGGAGTACTCGTTCGCGTACGGCTTCGGCCGCCCGCCGTGGGCGTCCGGCATGGCAGAAGCGCTTGCCGCGCAGGCGCTCGCACGCGCCGGCGCGCTCCTCGGAGACGCGCGCGTGACGGCGGCGGCCGGCCGCGCATACGCGGCGGTCCCGCCGCTCGTCTTCGGGACGCCGTCGGGACCGTGGATCCGCCTGTACGGATTCGACCGCGAAGTCGTGCTCAATGCGCAGCTGCAGACGATCATCTCCCTGCTCGAATACGGGCAGACGACCGGCGACACGGGCGCGACCGCGCTCGCGCAGCAGCTGGAGGCGACCGCGAAGACGCTGTTCCCGCGCTTCGACACCGGCGACTGGTCGCTGTACGAGCTGCGGGGCGGCCATGCGCCGCTGAGCTACGAGCAGTACGTCACCACGCTGCTCTCGCGGCTCGCCGGCCTGACGAAGGACCCGTACTGGGTCGCCGCGGCGCTCCGCTTCCAGGACTACCTCGGCGCGCCGAAGGTGACGGAGGGAACGCCGCCGCCGACGATCTACCCGCAGCCGCAGGACGGCTGGCTCGACGTCGCGCCGATCTCGATCACGTTGTCGCAACGCTCGTCGGTCACGCTCGCCGTCGGCGGGAAAGTGCTGACGTACCGCCTTGGGCGCGGCACGCACGTCCTCACGTGGACGCCGCCGCCGACGCTCCAGCCGGGGACGTATCCGGTGACGGTGTCCGCGATCAGCTACGTCGGCCGCCGCTCCCGCGTGCATATCGCACCGGTCGTCGTCGCCTGGGACACCGCGCCTCCGCAGAACCTCCAGGCGCAGCTCTCGGGCGCGACCCTCACGTGGCAGGCCGACGATCCCGGCACGCCGTCGCTGCATCTCGTCCTCCAGCTCGTCGACCCGGCCGGCGTCGCTGCGCCGCAGACGCTCGACCTGGGCGAGCAGCCGGTGTCGGGAACGACGCAGCTGTCGATCCCGCCGGGGACGTGGCAGGCGACCCTGCTCGCGACGAACTCAGCCGGGCAGACCGCGACGCTCGACCTCGGCACCGTTTCTGCCTAGGGCGGCTGTCCCGAACACGAGCCAGGTGAGGGCGTCGAGCGGAATGCCGGCGTAGAAGCCCTGCGCGGCCCACAGCCAGACGAGCAGGCCCGTCGCCGCGAACGCGAAGATCGACGTGCCGGACCCGCGCGCGAGCGCGGAGCGCACGGCAAGCCATCCCGCGGCGGCGAAGAGCGACGCCCACAGCACGAAGCCGACGACGCCGAGATCGGCGGCCGACTCGATCCACGCGTCCTGGACGCCGTAGCGCCGGGTCGGCGACGGGAAGGCGAGCGGCGTCTCGTTCGGGAAGCGCCGGTGCGCGGCCGGAAGGTACGGCTCGAACACCGCCGGCTCGGTCGTCCCCTCCCAGCCGACGCCGAGGAGCTTGTGGTCCTTCCAGGTCTCCAAGCCGAGCCAGGACAGGAGCGTGCGGTGCGCGTACGACGGGGTTCGGTTCGCGCTCGACTGCGAGCTCGCCGGAGCCGAGTTGACGAACCGACGGAACGCGTTGAGGTCGCTGCTCCGGATCGCGAGCGTCCCCGCGAGGACGAGGAGGCCGGCGCCGGCGACCGCGGCGAGGCGGCGCACGTCGACCTCTCGGCGCGCGAGCAGGACGAGCGCGAGGAGCACGAGGCCGGTCGCCAGCCCGGCGACGGACGCGAGCGCGCCTGCGATCACGGTGCCGAGGATGCCGCCGGCAAGCGCGGTGGCCGTTAGCGCGCGGCCCATGCGCAGCCGCGGGAGGGCGAGGCCGACGACGCCGATGAGCAGCACCGCCGAGGCGAGCGCGGCCCAGTCGGAGGAGCCGAGAAACGACGACTGCCGCACACCGCCGTGCCCATCCGACATGAAGATGGCCGCGCCGAAGAACTCGGCGATTCCCACGACCGTCGCCACTGCGTTCCACGCGACGAGGGACCAGGCGACGACGGTGACGTCGCGCGCCCCGCGCAGAAGCAGCGGGACGGACGGCGCGAGCAGCGCATACTCGCCGAACTTCGCGGCGGTGACGGCGTGCTCGTGCCACGCGTACCCGGTCGAGGAGACGTGCCGCCCCCACGCGATCTCGACGAGCACCCAGGCGAAGAAGAGAACGCCGGCGAGCCAGAGAATCCGTCCGGCGCGGAGCGGCGCCCAGCCCTCGGTCAGCCCGACCGCGATCGCGGCGGCGACGACGGCGAGCACCGCGAAGTCGGATAGATACGCATGCACGCTCGTCGAGCCGACGTGGAAGACGACGCCGGGCTGGTAGCGGACGTGCAGGAACAGGATCGGGACGGCTGCGGCGAGGACGAGTGCGCGGAGCTTCATCGCGCCGGCGTCGTGGCGGTCGTCGGCTCGGCGCGCGACCTGTTGCGCACGCGTGCTGCGATCGCGACCGCTGCGACCGCCGCGAGCAGGTCGAGGAGGAAGTCCCACGGGACGCGGTAGCGCGTCACTCCGACGAAGACGACCGCGACGACGGTCTGATACCCGAGCAGCAGCAGGACGAGGGCGGCGAGCATGCGCGGTACAAGGAAGATGCCGATGGCGGCAAGCACGTAGACGACGATCATGTACGCCGGCTCGACGACCGAGCGGAGCGTGTCGAGCCACGTGCCTGCGCCCGGACTGTCCGCGTTCTTGACGACCGACGGCTGCCATAGCCACTGCAGGTCGATGCGCGCGAGCTTCGCCTTCGCGCCGGGATGGTGGATCCAGAACGACTCCACCCGGTGCTCGTAGTTCGTCACCTGCGCGCACTCGCTGTAGGGGATGACGACGCCCGTCTTCTGCCAGTGGAAGTAGATCTGCTCCGGATTGGGCGGAAGTCCCTTCGGCTGGGGCACGTTGTCGATCCAGCCGCCGTGCGTCAGCGTGGCGTAGGTGTTCACGTTGTTCGCCTTCCACAGCGCGCGCGCGTCCGTCGTCACTGTCCAGCAGCCGACGTTCGCCTTGTTGCGGATCACCCACGGCGCGAGGACGACCGCGGCCGCGGCGAGGATCGCCACGCCGGACAGGAGCGTCCGCCGTGAGACGCAGCTGCGCCACAGGAGGAACGCCCCGATGACGATCGGTAGCGCGGCCAGGCGGACGTTGCCGAGGATCGCGAGCCCGAGAACTGCGCCGAGCAGCGTCGCTCGACGCCACCCGAAGCGCTCCGCCGCGTAGAGCGTGAGGTACACCGTTGCCGCGGCGAACACCTGGTCGAGGATCTCGCGGTTCATGTGCACGTCGTGCCAGACGAGGTACGGATGCAGCGCGACGGCGAGCCCCGCGAGGAGTCCGACGGTCGCACTCAGCCACCGCTTGCCGATCTGCCAGACGATGAGCGTCGTTGCCACCGCAATGCAGATCTGGGCGATCCCGACCGTCTCCCAGCTGCGCCCGAAGATCCAGTAGACCGGGATGAGGAACCACCCGTACAGCGGCTGCGTGTACGCGGACGGATGGCCCGGAATGAACCCGTACGTCCCGCTTGCGAGGAACGTTCGCGCGAACGTGTCGCCCTTGTCGACGTTGTCGGTCAGGATCGAGCCGCGCGCGTGCAGGAGAGCGGCCAGCCGCGGAAGGGACGTTGCTAGGACGAGCAGCAGCACGGCCCGGCGGGTACGCACGGGCCGTCACGCTAGCGCACGACGACTACCCTCCTGCCCGTGCGCAGGCTCCTCATCCTCCTCGCCGCGATCGCCGTCCTCGCCGGAGGGCTCCTCGCCGCGTACGTGGTGCACCGCCTGCACCAGCAGGCCGACCAGCGCGGCTCGACGACGACCGACTTCATCCCGACCGAGCCCGCGCCGAAGCCGCCACCCCCCGGGGTGCCGTGGCCGACGTACGGGTTCTCGCCCGACCGGACGCGTGCGGTGCAGCTGCCGCTCCGCCCGCCCTACCGCGTCGTCTGGCGCTACCAGGCCGGCAGCCTGATCGAGTTCCCGCCGTCGGTCGGTTTCAACCGGCTCTTCTTCTCCACGAACAAAGGCACGTTCGCGGCGATCAGCGAGAAGACGGGGAAGTATGCGTGGAAATACCGCGCGCACCGCTGCGTCGCCGCGTCGCCGGCGATCGGCCCGCACGCGCACGGGACCGTGTACGAGGCGTTCCTCAACCGGCCGCCGTGCAATGCGCAGAACGGCGGGCACGGCGTCGACGGCGAAGTGATCGCCTTCTCCGTCGGCCACGGGAAGATCCACTGGCGCCATCGCATCGGCCCGTCGGAGAGCTCGCCGCTGCTCGTCAAGGACAGGCTCTATGTCGGCGACTGGAACGGGGACGTGTGGGCCTTCGACGCGAACCACGGCAATGTCGTCTGGCATCGCCACGTCGCGCACGCGGCGATCAAAGGCGCGCTCGCATACGCCGGCGGGCATCTGTTCCTCGGCGCGTACGACGGCCACGTCTACTGCTTGTCGAAGAGCGGGAAGATCCTGTGGCGCGGATCGGCGCAGCCGCGGCTGTTCGGCGGCTCCGACTTCTATTCGACGCCCGCGGTCGCTTACGGCCGCCTGTACATCGGCTCGACCGACGGCAAGGTGTACGCCTTCGGCACCACGGACGGGCACCGTCTGTGGTCGCACTCCACCGGCGGCTACGTGTACGCGTCGCCCGCCGTCTGGCGCCGCCGCGTCCTCGTCGGCTCGTACAGCAGGAAGTTCTCCGCATTCGACGCCGGCACCGGCGAGCCGGACTGGACGTTCCGCGCGGGCGGGCCCATCTCCGGCTCCGCCGTCGTCGTCGGGAACGTCGTGTATTTCGCGACGCTCCACGAGAAGCACTTGAAGAACGGCCGCACGTACGCGCTCGACGCACGGACGGGCAAGGAGCTGTGGACGTACCCCGACGGCAAGTACACGCCGGTCGTCGCCGCGCGCGGCAAGCTGTTCCTCATCGGCTACGGCGTCGTCTATGGGATGGTGGAGACGAAGTGAGGTTTGTCGTCACCGGTGCCGCGGGGTTCATCGGCTCGCATGTGAGCGAGGCGCTGCTCGCGCGCGGCGACGACGTGGTCGCGGTCGACTGCTTCACGGACTACTACGACCCGCGCGAGAAGGAGGAGAACGCGAGCGGGTTCCCCGTGCTCCGGCTCGACCTCGCAGGGGACGACCTCGATCTGGACGGTGTCGACGGAGTCTTCCATCTCGGCGGCCAGCCCGGCGTGCGCAGCTTCGGCGAGGCGTTCCCGCTCTACCTCCGTCGCAATGTCTTGGCCTCGCAGCGCGTGTTCCAGTCGGCGGCCGAGGCGGGCGTGCGCGTCGTCCTCGCGTCGTCCTCGTCGGTCTACGGTGAGGCGGAGCGGTATCCGACACCCGAGGACGCGCGCGCGGAGCCGATCTCGCCGTACGGGATCACGAAGCTCGCGTGCGAGCAGCTCGCACATGCGTACGCGACCGGCTTCGGCCTCGATGCGATCGGCCTCCGCTACTTCACGGTCTATGGGCCGCGGCAGCGCCCCGACATGTTCTTTCGCCGCGTCTGCGACCTGCTCCTCTCCGCCGGGACGTTCGAGATCTTCGGCACGGGCGATCAGTCGCGCAGCTTCACCGAGGTGTCAGACGTCGTCTCCGCGACGATCGCGGCGATGGAAGGTGCGTCGGCGGGCGTCATCTACAACGTCGGTGGCGGGGAGGAGGCGTCGATGCTCGGTGCGATCGCGCTGCTCGAACAGATCTCCGGCCGGACCCTCGACGTTCGCCACGTCGACCGGGCGCGCGGCGACGTCGCGCGGACGAAGGCGGACGTCTCCCGCATCCGCGACGCCCTCGGCTGGGAGCCGAGCATCTCCCTCGCCGACGGCCTCGAGCGGATGTGGGCTTGGGCCTCCGCTAGAGTCGCCGCGCGATGAGCAGGGACCCCGAGGCCGAGCAGGAAGTCGACTTCTCCAAAGTCTGGCGGCTGTTGGCCGCGCGCTGGTGGGCGCCCGTGGGTGCGCTGGTGCTCGGTGCGATCGTCGGCTATGCAGTCGCACTCGGCGGCAGCCAGACCTACAACGCCTCGGCGGCGCTCTACCTCGGCCAGCCGTACACGGCGAGCGGGAACGTCGCCCTTCAGGGGCTCCAGACGAACCCCAGCACCGTCGGCACGGTGGCCCACTCGCTCGCCGTCGACCAGCGCGTCGCGGCGGTCTGCAAGGCGAAGGTCGGCGTGTTCCGTTCCGGGATCTCGACGAAACCGATCGCCGGCAGCCTGGCGAAGAACGGGCAGAATCGAGAAGATCGCCAGCTTCAGGGCGCAGCTCTCCGAGCAGCAGAAGGTGATCAGGGGCCTCGCTGCGGCGATCGCGGACCCGAACGTCTCGACCACGGACAAGCTGCTGCTCCAGGTGCAGCTCAACTCGGCGCAGAGCGACCTCTCGACGACGACCCAGCTCCTCCACCAGGCGACGGCCGTCGAGGAGCCTTCGATCCTCACGCCGGCGTCGGCCGCGCGCGTGACCGCACGCAGCCGGCGCAACTCCGTTGTCATCGGCGGTCTGATCGGGCTCGTCCTCGGCGGGATCGCGGCGCTCCTGTGGGATCGCGTCGCCGCCGCGGTCGCGCGGCGCCGCGCGACCTGATGCTCGAGGGGAAGAGCGTCGGCGTCGTCGTGCCTGCGCACGACGAGGAGGCGTTGATCGCGGAGACGCTGGGAGGGATTCCCGGCTTCGTCGACCGCGTCGTCGTTGTCGACGACGGCTCTGCCGACGGGACTGCGGTTCGGGCGCGTTCGTTCGGCGATCCGCGCGTCGAGGTGATCGCCCACGACCGCAATCGAGGTGTCGGGGCGGCCATCGTCACCGGCTACCGGCGCGCGCTCGAGCATGGGCTCGACGTCGTGTGCGTGATGGCGGGGGACAACCAGATGGACCCGGCCGACCTCGCGACGCTCGTACAACCGGTCGCGCGCGGGGAGCTCGACTACGCGAAGGCGAACAGACTCTTCACCGGGCAGGCGTGGGACCTCATCCCGCGCACGCGCTACCTCGGCAACGCGGTGCTGTCGATGCTGACGAAGATCGCGTCCGGCTACTGGCACGTTGCGGATTCGCAATCGGGCTATACCGCGATCGGGCGGCCGATGCTCGCGCAGCTCGATCTCGACCACGTCTACACCGGGTATGGGTTCCCAAACGACTTCCTCGTGCACTTGAACGTGTGGAACGCGCGCGTGCGCGATTTTCCGTCGCGGCCCGTCTACGGCGTTGGCGAACGCTCCGGCATCCGCTATCACCGCGTCGTCCCGCGCATCTCCTGGCTCCTCCTGCGCGGCTTCTTCTGGCGCTTGCGCGAGAAGTACGTCATCCGCGACTTCCACCCGCTCGTGTTCTTCTACGCGTTCGGGTTCCTGGCGACCCTCGCCGGCCTCGTGCTCGGTTTCGTCGAGCTCGGCTTCCGCCTCGCCGGCAATCAGGTGAGCGTCGGCACGGTGGTGCTGATCGCGCTCCTGCTCATCTCCGGATCCCAGCTCACCCTGTTCGCCATGTGGTTTGACATGGAATCGAACAAGGACCTGCGCTGAGCGCTGCCTGAACCCGTAAATCCTTCGTTAAGTCGCTGTAGCCCTCCGACAACGCCGCTAGCATCGACCCGATGGCGACCGCGGTCGTTACGGGAGGCGCTGGCTTCCTGGGGTCTCACCTGTGCGATCACCTGGTCGGCAATGGGCTTCGCGTCGTCTGCGTCGACAATCTCGAGACGGGATCCCTCCAGAACGTCGAGCATCTGCGCGGAGATGCGTTCACGTTCGTGAACCACGACATCACCCGACGCCTCGAGATCGACGAGCCGGTCGACCTCGTTTTCCACCTCGCCAGCCCGGCGAGCCCGATCGACTATCTGCGCCTGCCACTCCAGACGCTCAAGGTCGGCTCGTACGGAACGCACAATGCGCTCGGCCTCGCGAAATTCAAGCGCGCGCGCTTCCTGCTCGCGTCCACGAGCGAGGTGTACGGCGACCCGGCGATCCATCCGCAGCCGGAGACGTATTGGGGCAACGTGAACCCGATCGGCCCACGCGGCGTCTACGACGAGGCCAAGCGCTATGCGGAAGCGCTGACGATGGCGTATCACCGCCAGCAGGGCGTGGACACCTGCATCGTCCGGATCTTCAACACGTACGGAACGCGCATGCGCCCGAACGACGGGCGCGCGATCCCGACGTTCATGCGCCAAGCGCACGCGAACGAGCCGCTGACGGTGTTCGGCGACGGCTCGCAGACCCGCAGCTTCTGCTACGTCGACGACCTCGTCCGCGGGCTCGTGCTCCTCGCCGAGAGCGGCGAGCACCTGCCGGTGAACATCGGCAACCCGCAGGAGCTGTCGCTCCTCGAGCTCGCCGAGACCGTCATCCGCGTCACCGGCGCGAAGAGCGAGATCGTCTTCGAGGCGCTGCCGGTCGACGATCCGCAGGTGCGCCAGCCCGATATCACCCGCGCCCGGCAGCTGCTGGGCTGGGAGCCGCAGGTCGGCCTCGAGGAAGGCCTGCGGCGCGTCCTGGAATCGACCCAACGGGAGTCGCTCAGTGTCTAGACGCCACGCCGTGATCGCCGTCCTCGTCCTCGCTGCCGCCGGCCTCGCCGTGTCGGCCGCGACCGCGTCGCCGAAGAAGCACGCCTCCGCGAAGAAGAGCCACCTGCTCGTCGGCATCAACGACGAGGCGGACACGTTGTACGGCAACCCGGTCACGGGATTCCAGGCGCTGAAGGCGCTAAACGCGCAGGTGCTGCGCGTGAACATGTACTGGGGCGGGACGCAGTGGGCGGTGTCGCGCGGCGCGAAGCCGACCGACCCGACCGATCCCGGCGATCCGGCGTACGACTGGTCGCTCTATGACCGCTTGATGCGCTACGCGGCCACGTACCACGTGAAAGTCGTCTTCTCGATCCTGTTCACGCCGAAGTGGGCGAACGGCGGCAAGGCGCGGACCTTCGGGCCGACGAATCCGAGCGATCTCGAGGACTTTGCCTCCGCAGCGGCGCAGCGCTACAGCGGCACGTACATCCCGCCGAGCTGGCAGCAGCTGCCGACGCTCGAGAGCCCGACCGATCCGCTTCCGGCCGTGAAGTTCTGGACGGCGTGGAACGAGCCGAACAACCCGATCTTCCTCACGCCGCAGTACACGCGCTCGGGTGGCAAGTGGGTGGTCGCGAGCGCGGTCAGCTACGCGAAGATCTGCAACGCCATCTACACGGGCATCCACTCGGTCGGCCTGTCGGGCGAGAAGGTCGCCTGCGGCGTCACGGCGCCGAAGGGCAACGACGCGCCTGCGACCTCCCGCGCGTCCGTCGATCCGCTCTCGTTCCTCATCGCCGCGAAGAACGCGGGGATGAAGCGGTTCGACGTCTACGCCCACCATCCGTACTACGCAGCGCCAAGCGAGTCGCCGACGTACGTGCCGACCGGGAAGACCGCTCGTCGGATCCAGATGGGGAACATCAACCTGCTCCTGGCCGAGATCTCGAAGCTCTACGGCCCGAAGCACCTCTGGATCACGGAATACGGCTACCAGACGAATCCGCCGGACAAGTCGTTCGGGGTCAGCTGGGCGAAACAGGCGGCGTACCTGACGCAGGTCTACGCCATGGCCCGCGCGAACCCGCGGATCGACATGTTCCTCTGGTTCCTGATCAAGGACGAGCCGAGCCTCGGCGGTTGGCAGTCCGGCCTCGAAACGGCCGCGGGCCAGAAGAAGCCCGCCTGGAACGCGTTCCTCAGGGTGCCGAGGGGCTAGGCGGTAGCGGCAAGCCGCGCTCGGCGAGGAGCGCGCGATAGAGCCGGTCCACGTCGTCGACCAGCCGGTTGACCGCGTAGCGCTCGAACACGCGTGCGCGTCCTGCTTCACCCATGTCGGCGCGCCGGACGGGATCGGCGGCCAGCTCGGCGAGCTTCTCGGCGAGCTCGTCGGCGTCGCCGGCGTCGACGAGGAAGCCGTCGACGCCGTCGCGCACGACGTCCGGGACTCCTCCGACGCGCGTCGCGACCGCAGGCCGGCCGGCGGCGAGCGCTTCGATCACGCTCACGGGTGTCCCCTCGTTGATGGACGGCAGCAACAGGACGTCGATCGCGTCGTAGAACCGGGCGACGTCCTCCTGGTAGCCGAGGAAGAGGCAGCGCTTGACCACGCCGAGCTCGTGCGCGAACCGCTCGAGGCGCTCGCGGTCGGGGCCGTCGCCGACGAGGACGACGTACGCGTCGACCCCGCGCGCGACGAGCCGCTCCAGCGCCTGCACGACGAGGTCGGTCCGCTTCACGCCGGTCATGCGGCCGACCCAGCCGACGACGAATGCTTCCTGCGCCAGCCCCATCAGCCGGCGCGTCTCGCGCCGCCGTGTGTCGTCGTTGTCGACGCGGCGATCGAGATCGATGCCGAGCCGCACCACCGTGAACTTCTCCGCCGGCGCGACGCCGAGCGCGACGAGGTCGTCGCGAACCTCCGGGCTGACCGCGACGAGCGATGTCGTTGCCCGTGCGAGCCAGCGCTCGAGCGTTCGGAAGCCGAACGTCATGATCCGCCCGAAGTAGCCGCGCAGCACGTGCCCATGGAACGTGTGCACGACGATCGGCGGACGGTCGCCGCCTGCCAGGAGCGCTGCGATTCTCCCGACCGCGCCGGCCTTCGCGGTGTGCGTGTGCAGGATCGTCGGCCGCTCTCGCCGGATCAGCTGCGCGAGACGCACGATCGCGCGCAGGTCGCGGACCGGGGAGATCTCGCGATGCAGCTCGCTCAGCGTCTCCACGTGGACGTTGTGCGCGTCGGCGACGAACGCCATCGACTCCTCGCCGCGCGTGATCGTCCCGGCGACGAGCGTCGTGTCGTATCCCCGCTCGGCGAGACCCGCCGTCAGGTAGGAGACGTGCAGGGCCGGCCCGCCGACGTTGAGGCGCGCGATGACGCGCAAGACCTTCACAGGCTTCCTAGACGCCAAGGTGCTCGATGGTGCGGTGCAGGCCCTGCTCGAGGTCGACCGACGGCTCGTAGCCGAGGACGTCCTTCGCGGCAGTGACGTCGGCCCAGGAGTCGCGGATATCGCCGGGACGCGGCGGCGCGAAGGTCGACTGCACGGGCTTGCCGAGGATTCGGCCGATCGTCTCCGCCACGGTGTTCACGCTCGCCGGCGTTCCGGCCGCCACGTTGAAGATGCGTCCGCTTGCCCCCTCAGCATGCGCGGCGCGGAGCGTCGCGTCGACGACGTTGGCGATGTACGTGAAGTCGCGTGACTGCTCCCCGTCGCCGTAGATCGTGACCGGCTCGCCTGCCGCGATCGCCGTGATGAAGAGCGGCACCATCGCCGCGTACTGCGTGAACGGGCTCTGTCGCGGGCCGAAGACGTTGAAGTAGCGCAGTACCACTGTCTCGAACGACTCGTACACGCGGCTGAAGCTCACGCAGTAGCGTTCGGCCGCGAGCTTCGCGACGCCGTACGGCGAGATCGGGTCGGCGAGGAGAGTCTCGCCGACGGGGAGCTCGCGCTTGGCGCCGTAGACCGACGACGACGAGGCGAAGACAACTCGCCGGACGCCTTCGTCGCGGGCGGCGAGCAGGACGTTCAGCGTTCCCTCGACGTTCACTGCGCTCGAGGTGAGCGGGTCCTGCACCGAGCGCGGGACGGAACCGAGCGCGCCCAGGTGGTACACGACCTCGCTCCCGCGCACCGCGTTGTGCACGCGCTCGTAGCTGCGCAGCTCACCCTCGACGATTTCGACGTCGAGCTCCTCGAGGTTCGCCCGGTTGCCTGTCGAGAAGTTGTCGAGGACGCGAACCGAGTCGCCGCGCTCGAGCAGAGCCCGGACGAGGTTCGAGCCGATGAAGCCTGCGCCACCGGTCACGAGGGCCTTCGCCATCAGTGGGCGAGTGTAGTCGGGAGCCGGACATACACTGGCCCGTTGATGGACGCCTCGGTTCTCCGGCGCCGGGCGGGTGCAGCCGCAGGCACGTACGCCTCGATCGTGCTGGGGTTCCTCGGCACCATCGTCGCGGCGCGGGTCTTCTCGACCGAGGTGCTCGGCCTGTACACGCTCGTCCTCTCCTCGGCGGGGTTCTTCCAGACGCTGCTCGACCTGACCATCGAGGAGGCGCTCATCAAGTTCGGCTTCAGGTACGTCACGCGCGAGGACTGGGGCCGGCTCCGCCGGCTGTTCGGCAGGACGTTCGTCCTCAAGGTGATCGGGGCGGCGCTCGCGGGCGCGGCGCTCGTCGGTCTCGCGCTCGGCGCGGGCACGGTGTTCCACCACGACGAGCTCCGGACGCCGCTGCTCATCTCGGCGCTTCTGCCGCTCGCGCAGTCGCCGGAGGGGATGGCCGCCGTCCCGCTCATGCTGCGCGGCCGCTACGACGTGCGCGGTGGCTTCCTCATGGTGTCGATGGCGCTTCGCCTCGCCGCGATCGGGGTCGGGACGCAGCACGGGCTGACGTGGACGATCGCCGCCATCGTGATCGCGCAGGTCGTCGCGTCCACCGCGATCGGCATTGCGGGGTGGGCCGCATTCCGCCGGTATCCGCGCGCCGACGCAACGCCGCTCGGCAAGGATGCGCGCGAGATCCTCCGCTTCATCGCGCAGTCGAGCGCCGCCACGGGCGTCGTGTCTCTGCGCACGACGCTGACGCCGATGCTGCTCGGCATCGCGTCCACCGCACGGCAGGTCGGACTGTTCCGCGTCGCGCTGTCTCCCCAGACCGGGTTCAACGCCGTCTCGGCTCCGATCCGGCTCGTGCTGTTGAGCGAGCAGACGCGCGATTGGGAGCGCGGGGAGGGACAGCGCGTCTTCGCCGGCGTTCGGCGCTACACGCTGCTCGCCGCGCTCGGAAGCGCAGTGCTCCTTCCGCTGCTCCTCGTCTTCATGCCGCAGATCGTGCGCCTGTTGTTCGAGGCGAAGAACCTCGGCGCGGTCAACGCGGCACGCATCATCGTCGTCGCCGGCGCCGTGCAGTTCGTCGTCGGGTGGTCGAAATCGTTCGCGGTCACCGTCGGCCGCCCGAAGCTGCGGATCTGGACGCACGGGATCGAGACGGCCGTTCTCCTCCCGCTCGCGATTCTGTTCGGGTGGTTGTGGGGCGCGACCGGCGCGTCCGTCGCAGTGCTCGTCTCGAGCGTCGCGTTCGCGCTCGCCTGGGCGGTGCTGTTCGCGCGTATCCGGCGCCAGCCTCCGCCCGCGAGGCCGTCCTCACTCGAGCCGGAGATCGCGGGGCTCTCGTCGTGAAGGTTGTCGTCGTCTCCGGCATCTGGCCGCCGGATGTGGGCGGCCCCGCGAGTCACGCACCCGAGGTCGCCGACTTCCTGCACGAGCGCGGGCACGCGGTCGAGGTCGTCACGACGGCGTGGGCAACGCCCGAGCAGCGTGCGTATCGCGTCAGCGCTGTGCCGCGGAGCCTCCGCCCCGGTGTCAGACACCTGCGCGCCGCGGCGCTGATCAATCACCGCGCGCGCGACGCCGACGTCGTCTACACGACGGGCATGTTCGGCCGGAGCTTCGCCGGCGCCACGGCGGCGCGGAAGCCGTACGTCGTGAAGCTCACCGCCGATCCTGCGTTCGAGCGCGCTCGGCGGCGCGGCATCGTCGGCGGTGACCTCGACACGTTCCAAGGTCGGAGCGGACCGCGTGTCGCGTTGCTTCGCCTTGCGCGTGACCTCGAGCTGCGGCGCGCAGCGCACGTCTTCTGCCCGAGTGACTACCTCTGCGAGCTGGTGATCTCGTGGGGGATTCCCGCCGCACGCGTGAGCGTCCTGCCGAACCCGGCCCCACGGATGGGCGACCTGCCTCCGCGCGACGAGTTGCGCGACCGCTTCGGAATGACGGGCGACACGCTCGCCTTTGCGGGCCGCCTCGGCGCACAGAAATCGCTCGAGGTCGCGTTCGCGGCGGTCGACGCGGTTGACGGCGTCTCGCTCGTCGTCGCAGGTGACGGTGAGGAGCGCGCACGCCTCGAGTCCGTCGCCGGCCCGCGTGTCCGCTTCCTCGGGCCGCAACCGCGCGAGCGGGTCCTCGAGCTCTTTCGCGCGGCGGATGCGTCGTTGCTCTCGTCGACCTGGGAGAACTTCCCCCACACGGTGGTCGAGTCCCTTGCGGTGGGTACGCCGGTCCTCGCGACGCGGGTCGGCGGCGTCGCCGAGGTCGTGCACGACGGGGAGAACGGGCTGCTCGTCGAGTCCGGCGACTCGAGCGCTCTTGCCGACGCGATTCGCCGGTACTTCGGCGACGACGCGTTGCGCGCGCGCCTGCGCGCGAACGCCGCAGAGTCGGTCCGCGCCTACGACCGCGACACCGTCTTCGTGCGTATCGAGCAGGCGCTCGCGGACGCCATCGCATGAAGCCGCGCGTGCTCTTCGTCAGTCGGACGCGCTACCGGCTGCCCCTCGACGAGCAGGTCGCGCGCAAGTGGGACGCGCTCGCCGACGAGCTCGAGCTCCGCGTCCTCGCGACAGGGGAGCCGGCCGGCGACGAGCGCTTCGCGCTCTTGCCGGCGCGTTCGCCCGCCTTCTACCTCTCGTTGCCCCTGCACGTCGCGCGACAGGTGCGAGTGTTCCACCCGGACGCGATCGTCGCGCAGAGCCCGTACGAGGCCGGCGCCGCGCTCGCCGGACGAGCGCTCGCGCGCATGCGCACGCCGATCGTGCTCGAGGTGCACGGCGACTGGCGCACGGCGACCCGCCTATACGGCTCGCCGCTGCGGCGGATCGTCGAGCCCGCGAGCCGTGCCGCAGCGCGAGCCGCGGTGCGACACGCCGATGCGGTACGCACGGTGTCGCCGTTCACGAGCGGGCTCGTCCGCGACCTGGGCGTTGAGCCGGCGGCCACGTTCACGACGTACTACGACGCGTCCGCGTTCACGCTGTCGCCGCCGGTGCCGCTCCCCGAGCAGCCGCGCGCGCTCTTCGTCGGCGTGCTCGAGCGCTACAAGAACGTCCATGCGCTCGCGGCTGCTTGGAGACTCGCCGCCCCGCGGCTACCCGGAGTCGTCCTGCAGGTCGTTGGCCGCGGCCGGGAGCGCGCGGTGGTCGAGCAGCTCGCCCGCGATCTCCCGGATCAGGTCGCGTGGGACGAGTGGCTTCCCTCGGACCGCGTCGCCGCTGCGCTGGACGAGGCGACCGTCCTCGTGTTGCCGTCGTTCTCGGAAGGGCTCCCACGTGTGGCGATGGAGGCGTTTGCGCGAGGGCGTCCCGTCGTCGGCTCCCGCGTCGGCGGCATCCCGGACATCGTCGAGGACGGCGTCAGCGGATTGCTCGTTCGGCCGAACGACCCGGTGGCGCTCGCCGATGCGCTCGTCCGTGTGCTCTCCGATCGCGGCCTTGCCGAGACGCTCGCCGCCGGCGCGCGCGCGGATGCGTCGCGGTGGCTCCAGACGCCAGAGCAGTTCGCCGCGCGCATGCGCGCGCTCGTGGATGAGCTTGCCCGCGGATGAAGCTCGTCTTCGTCACGCAGCAGGTCGACCCGGCGCATCCGACCCTCGGCGCCGCCGCCGCAATGGTGCGCGCGCTCGCCGAGCGCGCCGACGAGGTCGTGGTTCTGGCCTCGAGCGCCGCGACCGATGCGCTTCCGCGCAACGTCCGCTTCCGCAGCTTCGCGGCGCCGACGCAGGCGTTCCGTGGGCTGCGCTTCGAGACGGAGCTCGTCCGCGAGATCGCCCGCGGCCGCCCCGACGGCCTGCTTGCGCACATGTCGCCGGTGTACGCGCTCCTGGCGGCGCCGCTCATGCGGCCGCTGCGCGTTCCGCTGCTCCTCTGGTTCACGCAGCAGCGCGGCGGCGCAAGCCTCGACCGTGCCGCGCGGGTCGTCGACGCGATCCTCAGCGTCGACGAGCGCAGCGTCCCGCTCGTGTCGGCGAAGGTGCGCGCGATCGGCCACGGCATCGACACTGACTTGTTCGAGTGCACCGAGAGGTTGCGAGGCGATGGCGTGCGACTGCTCTCGCTCGGCCGCTACTCGGACGTGAAGGGCCACGACGTCGCCGTTCGAGCTCTGCCTGGGCTTCGTGGCGCGCAGTTGATCGTGCGGGGGGAAGAGGCGACGCCGAATGACGCCGAGGTGCGAGCGCGGCTCGCTGCCCTCGTGCGTAAGCTCGATCTCGAGGCGCGCGTCCAGCTGCTCGACGCCGTTCCGCGGGTCGAGGTGCCGAGACTCCTCGCCGAGGCGGACGTCCTCGTGAACGCGACGCATGGGATGAGTGCGGACAAGGTGGTGTTCGAGGCGGTCGCGGCCTGCACGCCCGTCGTTGCGGCGTCACCGGTGTTCGACACGCTGCTTCCACCCGAGCTCCGATTCACGGACGGTGATCCGGCCGGTCTCGCCTCGGCGGTCCGCGCGGCGATCGCGCTGCGGCAGGAGGATCGGGCCCGCCTGCGCGCGGCGGTCGTGGCGGAGCACTCGGTCGGGCACTGGGCGGACAAGGTCGTGGCCGCGGTTAGGCTGGCCCGCGGATGAGCGTCGTACGGCCGCGGGTCCTGTTCGTCTCTCGCGAGCGCATCCGGCTACCGCTCGCAGGAGCGCAGGAGCGGAAGTGGGCGGCCGTCGAGAACGTCGTCGAGCCGCGTGTCCTCGCCGCCGCGCCCGCAGGCGCGCCGACGCGCGGAGGCCCGTTCCGCCTCGCGGCCCCGACGCATCCGCGCTTCGCCGACGGCGTGCGCTACTACCTCGCACTGCCCCTGCGGATCGCGCGGGAGTTGCGGGCGTTTCATCCCGACGCCGCGCTCGTCCAGGGCGTGCACGAGGCGGCCGCGTTTCTCGTCGCCCGCTCGCTCGCACGCTCGCGCACGCGATTTATCCTCGACGTGCAGGGCGACTGGCGCGAGGCCACGCGGCTGTACGGGTCGAGCTTTCGCCGGCTGTTGAATCCGGTGAACGACGCGCTGCCGGCAGCGGTGTTTCCCTCGTACGTCGATGCCGCGGCATTCCTCGAGCGTCCTCCTGCGGCGCTCCCAGACAAGCCGCGCGCGGTCTTCGTCGGCGTTCTCGAGCGGTACAAGGCGCTCGACACGCTCATCGAGGCGTGGCGCCGAGCTGCGCCGCAGGTTCCGCAAGCAGTGCTGCACGTCGTCGGCGACGGGACGCTGCGCGAGTCCGTGCGCGCGCTCGTGGAGGATCTTCCGGCGCAGACGGAGTGGTCGCAGCGCCTCGACCCCGAGGCGGTGTCACGCGCGATGGACGACTCGTGGCTCGTGTGCCTGCCGTCGCGGTCGGAAGGCCTGCCGCGCGTCGCGCTCGAGGGCGCGTGCCGCGGCCGAGCCATCGTCGGCGGGAACCGCGCAGGCATCCCGGACGTCGTCCACGACGGTGAGAACGGGCTGCTCGTCGACCCTGACGACGCCGACGGGCTCGCGCGGGCGCTCGTCCGCATCCTCTCCGACCGCGCCGAGGCCGAACGGCTCGGCGCGGCCGCGCGGAGGACGGGAGAGGGGTGGGTCGTCACCCCGGACGAGTACGGCGCCCGGGTTCAGCAGCTCGTCGTCGCCGTCCTCGCGGGCTAACCTAGGTCGCCGTGCGCGAGCAGATCAAGCAGCTCCTGAAGAACTCCGTGTACCGCGCGATCGGTGAGGTTGCGAACGGCGTCGGTACCGCCGACGGGCACGAGCGCAGCCTGCGCGTCCTCATGTACCACAAGGTCAACGACCTCCCGAACAACCGGATGTCGATGCCCGTCGCGCGTTTCGACGAGCAAATGTCACAGCTGGCGGAGCTCGGCTACCGCGTGGTCGATCTCGACGCGGTGCTCGCGCACTACGGCCAGGGCGAGCCGCTGCCGGACGGCGCCGTCCTCATCACGTTCGACGACGGCTATCGCGACAACCTGCTCAACGCTGCGCCGGTGTTGAAGAGGCACGGATACCCGGCGGTGCAGTTCGTGCCGATCGCGTACGTCGGCGACGCGCAGCCGCTCCCCCACGAGCGGTACCTCGCCGCGCACGGCGTCCGCAACCCGACGGTCGACTGGGACGAGATCCGCGAGCTCGAGCGGTACGGCGTCCGCATCGAGTCGCACGGCATCAGCCACAAGCCGCTCGCCGAGCTGGAGATCGACGAGGCCGCTCGCGAGATCGCCATCTCGAAGCTTGAGCTCGAGCGCAGGCTCGGCCGTCCGGTGCGGGCATTCTCGTACGTGAAGGGCTCCGAGGCGGACTACAAGCCCGTGCATCCGAGCCTCGTGAAGCAGGCCGGCTACGACATCGCGTTCACTGCGGTGTCAGGCGCGAACTCGCCGCGGAGCGACCCGCTCCAGCTGCGGCGCTACAACGTCGAGCCGTACTCGCCGCGCACGTTCGAGCTCGTGCTCGCCGGCGCGTGCGACCTGATCGCGATCAAGGACACTGTCACAGGCACGCACGCGCGACGGCTCTTCAACGCGGCGCTCGGCACCTCGTCGCGGTGATGTCCGACACCGGCTGGCAGATCGTTCCGTACGAGCCGGGACGCCGCGGCGACTTTCTGCATCTCATGCGCGTCGTGTACGGCGGCTCGGGCTGGTCGGACGAGGAGTTCGACTGGTGGTTCGAGCAGAGCCCGACCGGCCACTTCATCCTCAACCTCGCGGTCGAAGACAGCGAGACGATCGGTGCTGCGGCGCAGTCGTACGCGCGCATGGTCATCGGCGGGCGGGAGGGCGAGGCGACGCTCACGATCCACGTCATGACCGGCCCGGCGGCACGCGGGAAGGGCGTCTTCTCCGGGCTCCAGCTGCACAACGACGACGTCGCCGCGCAGGCGGGCGCGAGGCTCGCGCTCGGTTTCACGAATCCGATGGCGGGGCCGATCTTCGTCGGCAAGCTGGGCTGGGACGAGCTCTGCTGGCTGCGCCTGTGGGCGCGCCCGAAGCGGCCGTTGCGGGCGATCCGGCACATGCGCGCACATGGAAAGCCGACGGGCGGCGTGCGCGGCGCCGTGGAGGAGTTCACCGGCCGGCACGAGGAGATCTATCGCCGTGCGGCGCGCGCGTGGCCGGATCACTTCGTGAAGAGCGCGGCGTACCTCAACTGGCGGTACGGCGCGTCGCCGCGTCCGTATGCGAGCTTCTCGACCGGCCGCGGCTTTGCCGTGGTCGGCTGGGGCGTGTTCCGTGGGATCTCCGCGGGGCTCGTGTGCGAACTCGTGGGCGGCGACGGCGTGCGCCTCCTCAACCGCTGCGTGCGCGCCGCCGACGCCGACATCGTCATCGCCATGCCGAACCCGGGCG
>WNFR01001549.1_pt1 | contig 23987 bp, 26 predicted proteins | sample 5400221 | NCBI WGS metagenome assembly WNFR01 (sample SAMN13153357, study PRJNA577476) | soil metagenome | isolation source: 40 cm soil under Madrone tree | place: USA:California | collected 2016-06-14 | reverse complement strand
ACATACAGGGTTGCGGCGTGCGCTTACTTCACTCCTACCGCAGCTGTCCAATTCGCTCCCTGTGCCCGAAAGGATGTCACGCCTCCTGGCATAGCCGCGCCAGTCGCTGTCCTCGCGCAACCGCTACAGCCAGCTTCGACCGCTCCTCTCGTGAGAGTCAATGAGGGTAACTTGGTAGCCCCGTGCTCGGCCCACGCTTCCGCTTCCCATCAGCCCCACGCGGCATTGTCGGACCTGATGAGTCTGAAGACCGACACGCTCCTGGACCCCTTGCGCACGGAACCGCGCTTCAGGCGATCGAGCGGAAGTTGAAGTTTCCGGCCTGAGAACTTGGTGACAGCAGGTCAGATGGATACCCGAAAGCCGACGCTCGCGAACGACAACTCGGGGTCAGGAGGGTGAGTAGCGCGAGGAATTGCCGATGACCGGTTTCGCGAAGAGATCTGCCGTCGAACCCAGGCTATTGGCGCCCGAGGTCACTGCTGTTGGCGCGTCGCAAGGTGTGAAATATCAAGTCGCCGTATCTATAGAATTCAGCCACCTATCCGAGCGTAACTCGCCAAAATATTTCACAGCACTGATGAACAAACTCTTGTTGTGTCAATCGGTTGCGTCGTTTTCGTCCTCGGACTGAAAATCCGCGTGTCGGTGGTTCGATTCCGCCCCTGGCCACCATTCAGATCAGCGGCTTACCACCCTCTATGAGGTCGGTCGTCCCGCTCGGTACCCGTTTTGTATCCACGAACGCGTTGTCGATCGAGCCGCACTTGCCGATGAACCATGCAGCCTGAAGACAAAATTCGACTTGCTATCGTCGCACTTCAAACGCCGGCGGGATCGTCCGAACGATTTTCTTCGTTGGAGGCGATTCAGCAGAATCACGAAGCGTTCGTAATAGCCTGCCACGATACGTGGAAGAAGTTGCAGAGCACCGCGACCAAAGAGATTTTCTATTTCGACGGTTTCGCGCGCCGCGAACAAACACATCCAATCGGTCGCGGTACAGCAGAATTCGCCAATTACAATCGCGCTGTTTGGCGGCGCGTTAATGACGGAATTGTGTGGTCGATTTTCGGTGCACAGCGCCACGTCGTAAAACGCTTATGTCTATAACGACCTCGTGGTTATCTCACGGAGAGCAATGCAAAGTCGGCGCTCAGAACAGTCGCAACCCTCAACGCGAACCCGCTTAGTTTAGCTCTCTGGAACGATGCAACGTCATGCGTCGATATTGGTGATGTGATTTACATCGAGGATGGTCGCGCACCACTCCCGACGTTCATCGAACTTAAAGAGGGCCACGTTAACGATGAAATCATAGGTCTTCTTAATCTTGAAGGCGTGGAGTTTGACACCGCGCTCAAGACGTTCACAAACCGATACAGTGACCGTGGCGTCAAACAATTTCATCGCGTACTGCGGCAGAAACGCACCGGCGATCAGGCGCTAACGCTTCTCGCAAACGAACGTGGAATAGATCCTGTATCCGGGCACGACATTGAAGTCGTTGATGTGGGAGCCGATGTCGAAACCTACGACGATACGCTGAACGAACTCTTGAGTAGGTCAATAAGCGCGCGCGGCGAGGTGTTCGAGCTCTGTGCGGGCTGCGTTTGGATTTATGCAAACGCAGACCCGACAGTAAATCGATCCACGGCAGTTGCGCGCTGTGTTGAACTGCTGACGCAGAATGGCGTCACGAATTTGCCAAGCCAGGCGCTCCCTCGCCCGGCCTGGGATAAGGATCGAATCGTAAGCCTGAATTCAGGTTTCTTTTTCCCAATGGCAAAACCGCTCTTCCTTCGGCCTCTTGATTCTCACGTCTCCGCATCCGTTACATACGGAGAGCTTTCACACAAGACGTTTCTCTATTTGGATTGGGAGCGCTTCGTAGGGGTGGCGGCAGCAGCCGGTGCCCGACTTAACTGGAGTTCCGAGAAGGTGGCTAGACGAGCCCGCGCGTCAAAGCCCGAGATGCGGTTGCCAGTCTTTCGAGGACGATTGGCCGAGGTCCAGGTGGGTCCAGTGAAGACTTATATAACCGACCCGGGGTTGGTACAAATCTATTTCGATAGCGTCACGCCCGCGACGTTGATCAAGAAACTAATTCGCGTTGCGGAACATACCCGACGCAAAGAATGAGCACCTCCCGTGTCGGCACTTCTTCGGGGACTTCTGGTTCAGCGAAAGGCATATGAAAGCCAAGCCACAACTGTCGCAGTCCGAAATTAAGAGCGCGCTTGCGAAGTCCAGTATCACAATCCGAGACTGGACCCATTTTCATTCTGTGTTGGAGACAATGCGAGACACGGGCTGGATTTTCCGAGGTGTGGCGTCGCCTTTGCACTATCCAGTTCCTAGTATCGGCAGAGAGTCTCAATACGGCCATTACAAACGGGCGCAGGAGGAACGTCTATTTGACGAGTTCAAACTCCGAGCCGTCGCCTTGATTTCCGATCCCCGATTTACGGACTGGGACTGGTTAGCTTACGCGCAGCACATCGGAGTGCCGACGAGACTGCTCGATTGGACGTCGAGCCCCCTCATCGCTACGTTTTTCGCCCTCGAAGGAGACGGCGCGGAGGATCGCGCTATCTACGCAATCAAATATTCAAGATACATACATGAGGTGGAGCGTCATTCCGGAAGTCCGTTCAATGGCGCGGTAGAGGGTCGATTCACAGCGCCGCTTGCCTTTGATCGCATTCGAGTGCAGAGGGGGCTCTTTACGATTCATCCCGACCCTACAAAGATCTTTTACAGAAGGGGCATGCGGGTCTTGGTAATCCCGAATTCGATGGTTAAGGATTTCCGGAAGCGGCTCTTCAAGTATGGGGTGGATCATTGGCTAGTCTACCCAGACATGCATGGGCTCGGTCGGCAGCTTCAGTGGCAGTACAAAAATAAGGTTGGGTTGGGTGACCTTTTCATGGCTGGACGCAAGAACGTCTAGCCAGCGTCGCCTAGGATTACTCGTCGAGGCTAGGCTTTAGCGCGAGCGCTTTAGTTTAGACTTCGCCCTCGATTCCGCCCCTGGCCACCATTTAAATCAGAAACTTGCACTGATCGCGGAATCGCTCAAGACGGCGAATGTTTCCATTTGGTTTCCATTAGTCCAATTCGCTGAAGACTGCGAACTGCACGGGGCGCGGCCGCCCCTGATCGTGTGCGGCGAGGCCCTACGGGGAGGTGGGCGCCATCCATGCCCTCGCACTTTTGTGGAAACGGTCCACCATACTCGAACAGCTTGTCGGTCAGGGGTGCGGTGTCGATGGGAGGAACTACGACGGTCAAAAATAGACTTGCTGTTTCCAGGAGGTCGAGAGCACTAGCTGCGGATAAAAGCGCCCGGCTCTCTCCAAGAGTCGCTTGAGCAGCCAACCTATTGCCGAGTCCGTTCCACTGATGGCGAGAATTAGTTCGGGCTCATAGCGAACCGCACTTGCCAATATAAAGGCCGCGACGTGGTAATAGCCCACGCGATCTAACGGCACAGACTGCTCGGATGCTCGCAATGCCCACCAAAGCCGGGGCCCTTCAGGCTGCGTCAGAGTCAGATGGTTCAAAAGGTAGTGATCCAAGAATTTGGAAATTGACTCATATGAGTCACCCACCGCAGCGCGCTGAACCACTAGGACCTTCTCGCTCCCTTGTTGTGTGCACACCGGCACTAGGCTTGGGAAGTCGATGGTCCAACTAGTTGCAAAATCACGGGGGTAGTCCGGGAATGCGAGAGTCACCTCACCGCTCCTGTAAGCGGTGACGTTGACGAATTGAACGTGGGGTAACTTCAGGTCATGAATTCGAACGTCCACGAAGAGCTCGACTATGCACCCCAGGGCTTCATGCAGAGTTATCTCATCGCCGTGCTTCCATTGAATACCGCGCGTTTCCAAGTAATGAGTGAATGTCCCGGAATTCAGTGCCGCCCCACACGACAATATGTCCGCGCGACTCACGAACTTCAATCCGTGCGCCGGTCGCGGCATAACCTCAGGTACAAGTGCCATGTACGCCCGCATCAGGCTCAAGAAGGCGTAGTACAGCGGGAGCGGCGCCGTCAGAAGAGTCGACGAATGTGCCGCCTTCCAAAATTCGACGGCTTGTTGAATCCTAACTTTGACGAACGCAAGATGGTCAGCCCAGGGAATGGTGGCGTTGTCGGGCTTCATCCTTTGCAGCCAAGCGTCTGTCCCCATTCGAGCGATCTGAGCCCAAGCCTCCTCAAGTGGATTCTCGGCCGCGAAGGCGTTTTGAGTGGCCTGAAACGAGCCCACCCATTGAAGTTTGAATAGTTGTGTCGTCACGCTATTCGATCCCTGTTACGACGCTCCACCGCTCTGTGTGGTTTGCGTCTGCGCCGCGTCGTATGTCACGGGGGTGGATTGTACTCGGGCGGGTCCAAAGCGTGATTGCCCGGATGCGCCCCTGCGGTCAGCCTTACGTAGGCTTCACGGGTAGCGGTATCATCGCAGCGGAACGTGACGTGCATTGGAAGCAGTGATCGGCAGAGTTTCAGAGCGAGAGTTTAACGGCGGCATGGCCTAGGAAACGCTCGCCATTTGCATTGGTATGAACCCACCGGCACCGAACTGCCTCTGAGCGTGTCCTGGGCTATGGCACGGTGGACTTACATTACCGGCATGGGATCTCTGCTATCGAAGTCTGACGGGCGGCGTGCTTTCTAACGTGGCAAGGGTCGACACGAATACATTGGGCGACCGCGGCGAGGCCATTTTTATCGTCGCCGTTACGGCATTTCACAACCAGAAACCACTCTTTAGACCCGTGTATCTGGGAGCAAAGTGGTCAATACAACATCTCTTACGATGTGGATATCTCAATTGTGCCTGTGCCGTAATACACGGCCGAGCGGTATCGGCTGACCACTCTGAGCAGGCTCATCTACCGATCCCCGGCGAGGCCGGCATCTTGGGCTAGATTCAGGTGCTCCCCGTTTTAGTACGGCCGGAAGCTTGAATCCGCGGTAGCACCTGAACACTATGCGGCGCAGACGTCTGTCCTGTTTCCACTTTGGTTTCCAATCCGTAAGCGCTTAAGGAAGCGCGTTCTTCCGTAGTGAGCTCGATGCGGGCAGTGTATCTGCCACGGGGATGTGGAGGTGCGCAATGAGCGAGACGCTGACGGAGAAGCAACGTGTTGCGACGGAGGCGTTGGAGGGAGCGCGCCGGGCCGGGGTGCCGCTAAGCGATTATGCGAAGGCGAAGAGTCTTGAGTTGCGACCGGTGTACGACGCGATCGCGGCGCTGCGCCGGCGCGGTGCACTGCCGGGGACAGACCGGCCGCGCAAGCGCAAGAGCAAGTTCGTAGCGGTGCAGCTGAGGAACTCGCCGATACCGATCGCCGAGGTCGGGCCAGCGGAGCGCCGCGGTATGGTGTGCCGGCTGGTGTGCGCGCAAGGGTGGGCCATCGAGTGTGGCGAGTGGCCAGCGCCGAGCTGGCTGTCGGCAGTGCTGCCAGGTCGGCGGGATGCTGCGCGCCCTGATCGGGGCGCTAGTCCGCAACGCGCACCGCGAGTGTGCTCCTGTGCTGGATCGAGAGCGCGCTGAGTGCGCGTCACCTTATGGACATAGAGTGAAGGCTCTCTATTTTTGAATCGACGGTGAGATAACAGGTCGCATCGAAACAGAAGTCCCTTTTCGGGTACTCGAAAAACACTCCGATCGGAGATCTCTGCGGACTGGGGTCATTGCCGTATTGACCCAACACCGTTAGCACTCGATAGTGTTGACGACAGCTAATCAACTAATTACAACACCGCACAGCAGCAAATCGGGACGAATAATTCGATCGAACGAGCAGGGGCGCCGTATGAGCGCTGCCTGATCGAGGGGGGCGGTCTTGTCGGTGCCAGAGACGTCGCACGGACCGGTGAAGGCGAAGCCGGAAGTCACTACGCTGCCGCGATGCTGTCCCGGCGAGCTCCTCGCCGCATCGCAGCACTGGGATGTCGAAGCGCCGCCTCGCAATCCGTTCCTAGTTGAATACCCGGTCGTGGATTCTTTAAGACGTCTGGAAACGGCTCGTTGAAGGACGCTCTAGTAGGGAGGATCCTGTGAGTGACGTCGCTTCGAGGTCCAGGGTTTCTGCGCGTCTTCGCTGGTACGTGGTCACGCTCCTCCTGGCGTTGGCGACAGTGCTGACGGGGTCGGCGAACGTCACCTATACCTACGATGCCCTGGGACGCCTGCAGTCCGTTGTTCGTGACGATGGGAGCTCGGTCACGTATACGCTCGATCCGGCGGGTAATCGCAAGGCCATAGCGATCACCACTCCGATCACGGCTCCCGGTTCATTTGCTGCAGCACCGCAGTCGGCTAGTCAGATCAAATTGACCTGGGCGGCCTCGACTGGGGGTTTCGGTGGTGTTGCCGGCTATCGCGTGTACCGGGGCGGGACGCTATTGACGCCGAATGGCACCACGGCACTGTCGTACGTGGATTCAGGACTCGCCGTGAGCACCCTCTACAGCAACTACACCACGGTGGCATACGACACCAATGGCGGCAAGTCCCCTGCCAGCGTGGCCGCTTCTGCGACGACCTGTGCGCTGGCGAGCATTTCATCCTTCTCGGGAGCGACGGCATCATCTTTCCAGATCAATCTGAGCTGGTCGGCGGCCGACCCATGCGGTCTGGGGTTATCGAGCTATAAGCTCTACCGGGATGGCTCGCTTGTCACCACAATCACGACGCCTTCGACGACGAGCTACTCCGACACGGGGCTCGGTGCGGCCTCGAGTCACAACTACACCTTGTATGCCTACGATAGCGGCGGGAACTCATCGGGTGCGACGGCGACCGCCGGGACGTATCCGTTGCCGTCGATTTCGAGTTTCACCGCGGCGACCAACAGTTCTTCAAGCATCACGCTCACGTGGACCGCAACGGACAATGGTGGTCCGGGTGGTCTCACCTACGCTGTCAAGCGCGGCTCGACGGCCCTAAGCTGCACGGCGAGCCCCTGCACTGACACCGGACTTTCCGCCGGGACCTCCTACACGTACACGCTGACGGCGTCGGATTCGAAAGGAGATCCCGCAAATGCGACCGCGAGCGCCACGACGTACCGTCTACCAACGGTATCCGTGACCGCTACGGGGGTGTCGACGTCTCAGATTCAGGTGACGTGGACAGGGAGCGACACCGGGGGTCCGGGGATCAAGAACTACACCGTCTACCGCGGGTCAACGCTTCTGAGCTGCACCAGCAGCCCCTGCAACGACACAGGTCTGCCGGCAAACACCCGCTACACGTACACGGTTTACATCTACGACACCGCCAACGACGTTGGCAGCGGAGGGGCCACGGGGACGACGCTGGCTCCACCTCCCTCGGTTCCGACCGGATTGTCGGGCACCGCGCCTGTCCCATCAAAGGTGACCCTCAGTTGGACAGCATCGACTGACTCAGGCGGACCCGGGATCGGCGGATACAAGGTCTATCGTGGCGGCACGCAAATCGGGACCTCGACCACGACGTCTTTCCAGGACTCTGGTCTGAGTGATGGAACGACGTACAGCTATACGGTGGCCGCCTACGATACCGCAGGGACGACCTCGGCGCAGTCGACCGGAGTCGGCGTTACAACGTGGTATGGGTGCGGCTTCCCGCTGTACTCAAATAGGGTCGTGCCTGCGCAATGCGGGACCGGCACCCCTAATGGCCCCTGTAATTACGTGGTCACGCAAACCTATGGGAGCCTATCGACCGTTCGCAACGATACGGGACCCACTACCAGCGGACCGTGGACCAACATCTTTTTGGCTCCGGGTTACGCAATCGGAACGGGGAGTAATGTGCTTTCGACCTGGGCGTCGCCAGCGGTGTACGGCAAGTAAGGCTCTAGCGCCTGGGTTCGTCGTAGGCAACTGAGCGTGCACTGATGGCGTGTTACAGAGCCCCTGGAGACGTAAAGCGCCTCGTGTTGTCCGATGGGGCGGAGGGATTAAAGAGGAGCATGACCATGATCGGGCCTCATTCGCGTTGCCTGCTGCATGCACTCGCTGCCCGTGTAGGCGTGCAGTGGTATCTCGGCGCGCACCGTTCGAGTTCGTGGGAAGCGCGGCGCTGCCATGCCGCTCCTTCCGCAATGCCGCCCTATACAGGACGGGTATTACAGCAGACATACGGATCGCACGCCTATGTCCCACGGGAGGTGGAACTAGTTTTATCGCTTCGGGGTGTGTGCGAATCGGGACCGGCTGCGAGATTGATGCATCGCCGTCCGTGTATGGCCACTAGGGTTTAAGGCCAATGCATACCGCACTCCGGCACGCCTTCGGCCGCGCTGATGCTTCGGAACTGCGTACCAGTGCAGATCAACTCGGCTGTTCGATGCGACGCAGACTCATGAGGAGCGTGACCATGATGAGCGTAGTTTCCTGGTGGCGGTGGGTTGGTCACACTGCCCGGACCGCCTGGCACGCGGTTGCCCTGGTGGGTATCGCAATCGCAATCAACGGCGCTGTAGTGCACCCAGCGCCCGCACAGGTTACTGCACTGCCGCAGCCAGAGTTCAGGCTCAGGGACGAGAATGACGTCGACCTGCTCTCGTTCAACTTCTACCTCCAGCTGACGGATGCATCCATTGGCTCCAAGGAGCATCCACTGGCGCACACGATCGTCTCTGGCCCGGATGGAGGTTTCGTGGGGAACGTCAACGCTTCGGGCGGCGGAACTGTAGGTGTCTTCGCTGCGGTGGACACCTTGGGTGTAAATCTCTTCTGGAGTAGCGGTGTTTGGGCATCTGAGGCTTATCCAGACGCCTGTCCCAGTGCCACCAGTCCCACACCTTATGTCACCGTACGCTTTGCAGCCGCGTCAGAGACCTTCGCAACCGCTCTACCAGGCTGCGGCTCCTATAGCACGGTCAATCCCACAGGGAACACACTTACCTTACACGACAGCAACCCTTACACCTTCACATACACGAAGCGCGATGGGACGCAGATTATATTTTACTGCGGCGCTAGCGCCGGCGGCTTGGCGATATGTCTCACGCTGCAGCAGATCATTTACCCCGATGGCCGCGTACTCACGTATCGGTACGATAGTAATGGACTCCCGCAGTCAGTGACGCGCAGCGACGGTCTGCAAATGAAGTACACTTGGACCCAAGTGTCTGGTGCGTGGACATTGACGAGTGTTACCGCGATCAACAATGCATACGAATACTGCGCACCGACCGCTAGCGCGTGTTCCCTAAAGAAGAATTGGCCGACGGCGAATTACGCAGTCAGCAGCACGCCGAGCTCGGGGGCGTCCTCCCTCACTGTCACGGACTCGGCGGGCCGGGTAACGCGCTACAGCAACTATGGGAATTTCACTACCTACGGTATCAAAACGCCCTCGAGCGCCACGGCCGATAACATCACGTACACTTTCTGTGGAAGCGGCGGCGGCGGTTGGTGTTCGGGCTTCGCTTCTGAATATGCGGGGCAGGGAGGATACCCCTATCAAACGTACGTAACGAGCGTGACTAGCAATGGGCACATCTGGACTTACAGTGGCACGCCAGGCTCCCCCGGGTACTACCAATGTGGCACGGCGACCTACGGTTTTACGAACCCGGTGGGAAGCGGAAAACAAGTAAACGTGACCAATTGCGAGCCGAACATGTATCCGGCGGCGGCACCTCGGCCGGGGTTCGATCCGTTCCAACAGCTGACGGATGAAGACGGGGTTGTTTTCCAGGGGAGCAGCCAGGAGATCCGGACTGTAATCAAGCCCGAGGGGAACAAGAATCAGAACACTTGGGATTCGAACGGAAACCTCACGCAAGTGGTGCTGGTTCCTAAATCGGGGTCCCCGCTCTCCTCGGTCACATTAGCGGCAAATTACACTTGGAGCGGGTGCAGCTCGGTCAACTGCAACGAACCGAACTGGGTGAAGGACGGAAGGCTAAACGAAACCGACTACACCTATGACCCAACCCACGGAGGGGTGTTGACGAAGACCTTGCCGGCCGATGCAAACGGAATTCGGCCGAAGACCACCTACACCTACACGCAGCGCTATGCCTGGGCGCTTAACGCTTCCGGCGCGTACGTTCAGTCCGCAGCTCCGATCTGGGTGTTAGCCACGGAGACCATCTGTCGCACGAGTACCGCGACGCCTACCGGATCCACTCCGTGTGCGGTTGCAGGAGATCAGGTCGTCAAGACTTATCAGTATGGGCCAAACTCGGGTCCGAACAATCTGTTCCTCAGAGGGGTTTCCGTGGCAGCGGACGGCGCGACCCATACAACCTGCTACGGCTATGACATTTACGGCAACAAGATGAGCGAGACCGAGCCACTTGCAGGCCTCACGACCTGTCCATAAACGAGCCGAGGAGACCCGAACATGACTCTACCCCGCTCGCTACTGAGGCAAGCCGCACCGCTCGGCGTGATCATCGCCCTCCTTCCTACAACGATCGTGCTTGGACAAACGGGGCCAACGTTGCCCGCGGCATATACCACAGCGTATATCTACAATGTTGGCGGCCAACTGACCGGCATAATTCGCCCCGACCCCGGTGATGTCAGCTCACCGGTCTACCTTGCCACTCGAAATACCTACGGCACCACTAGCGGCAACCTCACCCAGGTCGATGTCGGAGCGCTGGCGTCCTGGCCGCTGGCAGGTACGGCTCCCGCCAATTGGAGCGGCTTTACCATCTACCAGACAAAGACCTACACCTACGACGCGATGGGGCGGATGCTCACCGCCAAGGTATCCTCTGCCGGTACGGCCTACAAACTCACCCAATATTCGTACGACGCGATGGGGCGTCAGCAATGTGTGACGATACGCATGAATGCTGCTGCCTATGGCTCGTTGCCGGCGAGCGCATGCACGCTAGGGACCACGGGCTCCTCTGGGCCCGATCGTATTACCTATACGACCTATGACTCAACGAACCGTCCCTTGACGATCCAACGAGCGTACGGCACATCGCTTCAGCAAACCTACGAGACTTTCACTTACACGCCGAATCACTTACCGCAGACACTCAAGGACGCGAACGGCAACCTCACAACTCAGGCCTATGATGGGCTCGATCGCGTGTCGCAGACCAACTTCCCATCGAAAACGACCACTAATACCTCGAGCACGGCAGATTTTGAACAATACACTTACGATGCCAACAACAACCGCAAAACCCTGGTAACGCGGGACTCGCAGACCATTAGCTACAGCTACGACAACCTCAATCGCTTGACCTTGAAGCAGTGGCCGAGCTCTTGGGTCGTGAGCATTTATTACGGGTACGATCTACGCAACTTGCGCCTGTACGCCAATTACAGCTCCGCGACCGGGCACGGTGTCTCGAACACGTATGACGGCTTTGGTCACGTGAGCTCCGAGACGATGAACCTGAGCGGGACCGCCCGGCAGATCTCGTATCAATACGATGCGGATGGCAATCGCATCCAGGTGAGCTATCCCGATGGGAATTACATCAAGTACACCTACGACGGATTGGATCGCCTCACCCAGGGTCAGGAGAACGGAACTGCGGTGTTGGCCGCGTACACTTATGACGACCACGGTCGCGTCCAGCAAATCACCCGGGGTGGCGGGGTGACGACGACGGGGTTCGGATACGATGCGGTCTCGCGCTTAAATGCCCACTCTCATACTCTCGGCACTTCGCTCGATAACGTTTCATTTTCCTTTGGTTACAACCCCGCCGATCAGATCGTCGCCGAAGGCATCTCAACCAACGAATACGAGCCGTTGGTGGAAAGCACCACGCAGAGCTATACGCCCAACGGCCTCAACCAATACACGGCTGTGAGCGGGGTCTCGTTGTCCTGGGATCCGCGAGGGAATCTCACATCAGACGGCTCCACCACCTACTCCTACGATTTGGAGAACCACCTCACTGGAGCAAGTGGCACGTATAACGCCACGCTCAGCTACGATCCCCTCGGACGTCTCTATCAGACCACCGGCGGTTCCGTCACCACTACCTTCCTTTACGATGACGATCGGATCGCCCTTGAGTACAACGGCAGCGGAAACCTGGTGCGGCGCTACGTCTACGGACCGGGCGGGGATAACCCAATTGTGTGGTATGAAGGCTCGACGGTAGGGCAGTCGAATCGGCGCTATCTGCACTCCGACCACGAAGACTCGATCATCGCCGTGACCAACGGCAACGGCGCCACCTTAGCAGTCAATCAATATGACCCCTATGGGATGCCTGGCTCATCGAATCAGGGGCGCTTTCAGTTTACCGGCCAGGCGTATATCCCCGAACTGGCGCTGCATTATTACAAAGCGCGGATGTACATGGCCGAACTCGGACGGTTCATGCAGACCGATCCGATCGGGTACAAGGACGACCTCGATCTCTACAGCTACGTCTACAACGATCCAGTCGATAAGACTGATCCGACTGGCACACAAGTATTTCCCTGGATCGAGTTCTTTGAAAACCTCGCGGAGCTGGGAAGGGCTTACGGCGACACCCTGAGACCGTTGTCAGATGAGGAGATCCTGAGGCAGCTGCCGCAAGAGAAGCCGATTGGGCAGGTTGCGACGCCTAAAGATGGAGTGCCCGATCGCCTGCAGCCGGTAAAGGAAGCGGAAGGGCCGCACTCGACATATAAGCGTGGAGCTGACGGTCAGATCACAAAGACTGCTGAATATGAACCCAATCCCCGCAACCCTTCTTCGGGGTACGATCAAGTTAAACGCACGGACACCATCGGGAAAGCGCACTATAATAAAAAGACTGGTGAGCGTATCCCGACGCCGCATACTCACGATCCTACCGCCCCGGGAGGAGTGCGGCCGGCAAGGCCGGATGAGCTTCCCAAGCCGCCGACAACACAGCCGCCACCGCCACCTCGGGAGGACCAGAATGGAATCAATTGAATGGCCAACCTGATATCGAGGTGCCTGTGAGTGATGTGATCTCATGGCTCGAGAACTTCTACGCGAGCAATTGCAACGGAGATTGGGAACACGAATTCGGAATTGCAATAGAGACTCTTGATAATCCCGGTTGGTCGGTTTCCGTCGATCTTGAGCGAACGGAGCTAACGGGCCTCTCTTTCGAGAGGGTGGAAATTGAAAGAAGTCAGCAAGACTGGGTTCGGTGTTGGATAGAGAATGGCGCGTGGAAGGGTTTCGGTGGGCCGCGAAATCTTCAAGAGATTCTTCAGGTATTTCGGCGCTGGGCAGAGTCACGAGTGAAATAGAAACTTTAGTTCGATTCAGGGCCATTTCCGGCTCCCGAGAGCATCATATCGGGAGTCGTATTGTTTGAGATCTATAACGTAGAGGACAGGCCAGCGCGGCAAGCCGCGCGCACGAGCGCTGGAGCATGGATTTTGTCCACGATGCGCTCTGCGGCGGTAGAGCATTTCGGGTGCTCACCGTCGTCGATCAGTGGAGTCGCTAGAGTCCGATCCTGGAGGTAGCTCAAAGTATGTCAGGACAGGCGGTCGCAGACGCGCTCGATCGGGCAATCGCCAAGCACGGCAAGCCCCGATCGATCACCGTCGATCACGGCACCGAGTTCGCCTCGCGCGTGCTCGATGACTGGGCGTTGCAGATTCCACGGCATGTTGGGCCAGGATTCCACGTGAAGCCGGGCCGATATTCCACGGTAAGCCGGCCGGGTAAGGAGAGCACGACAACCGAGCTACCGTGACCTTTTCGGGTTGTTCCCCGGGGAGGTGCTCAGCCTCAAGGCCTCGAGGAGCCATCTGCACCTGGTTCCTTGTTTCCACTCTGGTTTCCAATCCAGCATCACCTAGCATGACCCTGGGGCATCTACCAAGGATTCGTTTCCGCGTAACAGGTTGTTTTAGGTGACGCTGGGTGACGCTGGATGCAGAAATCGGCGGACTGAAAATCCGCGTGTCGGTGGTTCGATTCCGCCCCTGGCCACCATCAAATCAAAATAGATAGGCGACCCGAGCCGACAGCGACACAGCGACTGTGAAATAAACGGTCAGTCTTGAAATATTCGGGGCTGTCTGCGCTTCACCTCCGTGCTTCGCGAGGTACCCGCGAACTTCCGCACTGCCAGCGGCAGTCGCTCTCAGTGAAGGGGCTGCCTCGGAGAACTTTCGCGAGCCGTGTACTGAACATGCGGCAATCATGCCCCAATGGCCGAAGCTGTGGTCGCGAGTTTCACTGATAATTCAGCGAAACTCGAACAGCCACTCCGAACTGCGTATGCCGGGCACGCTCGCCTTGAGTTGGCAGGGGCGGGTACCGGTTCTCGGCGAGGTTCGCGCTCTACGTGACGAAATATCGCCCCAGTTGGCTGACTCAAAGTGAACCTGCGTGATGCTATTGAGACGGATCGGTGACGTTGCGAGCGTAACCTCGGGGAATCGACACCGAATCTTGGCGCTGCTGATCCTCGACGAGACTTGCCACGATGACTGGCATTTCAGCAGGAGTTGGAGGGTCGCGCTGAAAATGCGAAATGGGGATCAGGACCCACGCGAGGCCTAAGGCGTGGCCTATCACAACCAGCGCCGCGCAGGCCACCTTAAGGGGAGAGTCTCCGCGCAGAATGGCCTCAATCATCTTTGTCGTTCGACTGCCTTGCGGATCGCAACGCTCGCGTGCACGCACGATCACCAGCGCCACGGATGATATCGAGAGAACGACTACTAAATCGTCGCATAGACGCCGGGTGCGCGTCTGAGGTCGAACGTAGACTTTGGACCGCCCTCTGTCGTGTCATGAGGATTCATCTCACCAGTTCCGGAATTTTTTACTGCCCATGTCGCGATTCTGTGACACGTCTTGCCCAGCGGAGCAGACGTGGGGCAGGATTCGCGCGATCAGAGATGCGCGAGGCCTCCAAGGCTGGCGAGGAGTCTCGTGACCCATTCTGAGAAAGTGCGGAGTACGGTCAAACTTGGGGGGGTTACAATGGTCTTGTCGTTTTGTCGTGCCGCTGCGCGTCACACTCCACAAACATCGCGGTCGCTCAACGCGCATTAGCCTTCGCAACGTGCACTTTGGGGGCTCCGTAGAGGGCAGAGGGCGGGTCTCTCCGCCCTCGGTGTCGCGGACCCTCGTCAGTGCAGTTGTACGGTGGTGATCGCTCTGAGCGTGTGAAGACGCAACATCGATGATCGTTAGTGAAAGGCGTCGATCATGGGTCAAAGCAAAGAGATGTCCCGAAAAGCGAGCATGGTGCACGTCTTGCGTGCGATCGCTGCGCTCGCTTCTCTGGCTGCATTGTTCCTTATCCCAATGGTGTGGTGACCACGCTCACTTACGACGCCCGATTGCGTCTGACCTCGCGTCAGATCGGGACTGAAACTACCCGCTTCAGCTACTGGCCGACGGGGCTATTGAAGCAGGTGACTCTGCCGGACAGCAGCTACGTGCTGTATACGTACGATGCCGCGCATCGACTCACCCAGATCAGCGACGGAGCGGGTAATTCGATCCAGTACACGCTCGATGGGATGGGCAATCGCACGGCCGAGAACCGGTACGATCCCTCCAATGTCCCGCACTACACCCATAGCCGCGTGATCAATGCACTGAATCAGCTGTACCAGGATGTGAATGCGGCCGGAACTGCGACCGTGGCGACGACCTTCGGCTATGACAACAACGGTAATCAGACGAGCATCGCTGCCCCTTTGTCTCGAAATACAACGAATGCCTACGACGAGTTAAACCGGCTCAAGCAGATCACGGATCCTGCGAATGGCATCACGCAGTTTGCTTACGATGCGGAAGACGATCTCACCTCCGTGATCGACCCGCGAAACCTGACGACCTCCTATAGCTATAACGGTTTTGGGGATCCGAATGTGCAGACGAGTCCCGACACCGCCACGACCACGAATACCTACGACTCGGGAGGAAATCTCTCCACCTCGACCGACGCGCGAGGCGCGGTATCGACTTACACGTACGACGCGCTGAACCGGGTGACCTCAATCGTCTACAAGCTCGGCGGGGTGAGCGATCAGACGATCGCGTTCGGCTATGACTCAGGAACCAATGGCAAAGGGCGACTCACGAGCGCCTCGGATGCCAATCACTCTCTGTCCTGGAGCTACGACAGCCTGGGAAGGGTGACCGGAAAGGGACTGACTTTCGGCACGGTGTCCAAATCGGTGGGCTACGGCTATTCGAATGCGGATCTCACCTCGCTCGTCACCCCTTCGGGGCAGAACGTGGTGTACGGCTATAACAGCAATCACCAGATCGTCAGCATCACGGTGAATGGCACGACCGTGCTCTCGGGCGTCACCTACGAGCCCTTTGGTGGTGTGAACGGCTGGACTTGGGGCAACGGCAGCACCACGACCCGCAGCTTTAACACTGACGGACTGATCAGCCAGATCGTGAGCGCGGGTGTGACGCTCGGCTACGGCTACGACAATGCCAATCGCATCAGCGGCATCACGGACTCCTCGAACAGCACGCTGTCCTGGAGCTACGGCTATGACGCTCTGGACCGACTCACCAGCGCGACCACCAGCAGCATCACTGACGGGTGGACCTACGATGCCGACGGTAATCGCCTGACCCAAACTGGGACGACCCCGATCATATTCTCCGTCAATTCAGGAAATAACCAGCTGAGCTCGACCTCCGGGAGCTTGATGCGCAGCTACAGCTACGATGCGGCCGGCCACGCCCAGGCCTATGACAGTTATACGTTCAACTACAACAACCGCGGCCGGATGATGTCAACGAGCGCCGCTTCAACCAATTATCTCTATGACGCCCTCGGGCAAATGATTGAGAAGTCGGGTACAGCCGGGACGACGATCTTCATGCAGGATGAATCGGGTCACCTGATCGGCGAATACAATGGCAGCGGCAACTTGATTGAAGAGACGATCTGGTTAGGCGATATCCCGGTGGCGACCTTGCAGTTCGGAACGAGCGCGCTTAAAACCTACTACGTGCATACCGATCACCTGAACACGCCCCGGCGCATCACCAACCGCAACACCAACATCATTGTCTGGCGCTGGGACTCCGATCCCTTCGGCAACGGGGCGGCGGTTCAAAACCCACAGGGTTCCGTCAGCGTGAGCTACAACTTACGTTTTCCCGGTCAGTACTACCAGGCGGAGACCGGGCTCTCGCAGAACATGGCGCGCGACTATGACCCTCAGACCGGTCGATACGTGGAGGCCGACCCGATTGGATTAGAAAGTGGCGTGGACGCGTACGGGTATGTCGGCGGCCATCCGCTTGCTTTCATAGATCCGTACGGTCTCTGGAAGGTGAAGGGACCACAGGTGCCAGATCCTGGCACGGTGAATCCACTGCTCTATGTGTTCATGAACTGCGTGCAGAGATGCTACGGCTTTGCTTTCCCACTCACTGTAACGGCTACGACAAACGACCATACGAAAGGGCCGCACGTGCGAGGCCGAGCGATTGACTTCACACTCCCGGACGGCGCACAGGGAGCGGACATCGCTGTTTGCTGCTCGCTCAACTGTGGTGCTCGTTACGTTCAGGACGAATACCATTACCCGTCCCCCGACGCGACCGGAGGCCATATTCATGCTCAGTTCGAGCGTGGTGCTGGCGGTGCGACGGGCACGGGGCGTCATCCAAGACCCACTAATTGCACACCTTGCAGCCAATCGTTCCGAGATGCCCTATGAGATGCTTCGGGCTCTTCGCAATCCTTGTGGCCGCAACGATGCCGGTGCTCGCCGACGACGTGCCAGACTACATCGCCGCGTCACATCGTCAAGCGATTCGCACGTGGCTGAACGACCATCCGACTTATCGCTTGGCCACGCCGGCAGACTGCCAGTGCGACGATGACATCAAGCTGCTTCGACAGGGAGATGGCGGGGCATGGGCGCCGCAGCCTTCCTATGAGCCGTATGCCGCAGTCGGCGACTTTGATGGGGACGGGGTCGAAGATCTTGCAGTTGTCGCGATCCCGGCACATTCCCCGGACCCAATTCTTGTCGTCGTCTCGTTCGGCTCGAAGAGTGGCCGCGACCGAGAGACAGTGGTGATACCTGAGAAGGGTGCGAGTGCGGTTGATCGTGGCCTTTTTGTGCGACCCCCGAATCCAGGGCACCGACGCTGGAGGTTACTCTTCGGAGCATTTGGATCGGAGGCGGACGAGGTCCCTATCAAGAGGAAAACCCGATCTACATCATAGCGGCGCCCGTTAGCTACAACCTGCGGTTCCCCGGCCAGTATTACGATGCAGAGACCGGGCTGAATCAGAACGTCAACCGCGACTACGACCCGCTTACCGGAAAGTACATCGAGAGTGACCCGATTGGTTTGCGGGGCGGCATCAACACTTATGCCTACGCCTATGACAACCCGATTCGTTTTGTGGACCCACAAGGTTTAGCGATATGGATATGCTCGAGGGCAGTGAATGGGTTTCCGTTCTTCGGAAATCATAGCTACCTATGGAATGACCAGACACGCAAGTCATGCGGCAAGCGTGGCTCCTCTGGCTTAGGGCCGCTCGGCGAGGGCGAAAAGGGGCCGGACGGCGATAGCTGTACGAAGGTACCCGGGAGTGACGGTTTAGAGGGCCAAGTGATGAGCTGTTGTACGAAGACGGCAAACCTCGCTCCATGGGTTCCGGTCGTCAGTGACTGTAACAATCTCGCAGGGGACTGTATCGAGAGTGCGGGGCTGAAAAACCCCGGCGCTCCGGGGGGTCGGCTCGGAAGTTGCTCGTCCTGCAACACATATCCCACACTGACAAGAATCGGCGAGGCATTAGCGACTGCGCCGTTGGTTCCGTGACCCATGAAAACTCTGCGCGCGATTTGGATCGGGATTGGAGTTCTGGCGCTCTTAGCGACGCTGCGGGCGCTTGCGCTCAGTCAGCATGCGGGCAGTACACGAGCAATTTGGACCAACTTAATTGCCGCAGCTTTTGCGCTAACTGTCTTAGCGAGCGCGATTTTTTCGAGTCGGAGCCCGGCTGCGCGAAGAATCCTTGCTATATGTTGGGTGGTGACAGTCCTCTATTGCGCCGCGTTCATGATGCTTGTAGGGCTTGAATTCGGAGTTCTTTGGCTTGTGGTGGCCATTTTGGTCGGCGCACCGTCAATCACCTCCATCTGGATCATGCGCAGAAAGCAAACCACCAGGAACACGCAGGCGGTATAGGAGCGTTAGCTACAACCTGAGATTCCCAGGCCAGTACTTCGATGCAGAGACGGGACTTTCGCAGAACATGCAGCGGGATTTTGACCCGCAGATTGGTCGCTACATCGAATCAGATCCCATCGGGTTGTTTGGTGGGAGTTTCTCGACTTACAGCTATACGGGCAGCAGTCCGATTCGCAACATTGATCCAACTGGAGAAAATGCGATTGCCATTGGAGCCGGAGTCGGTACGGCGATTGAGCCCGGGGGCGGAACTGCGATTGGCGCTGCCATCGGTGGCATCATCACCGGTGCAATCATCATTTATGAAGTGTGCAAGGACAAAGCGTGTCCGCCATGCACCCCGTATGCCGAAGGCGCTATCGGATACCTGGGCCCCCATGCTGACAATCACTTTAACAAGAGTCTTGGGCGATACTTGAATCCCCATCTAAATTTATTCGAGGTGAATCAAAACAAGGCGGATTGCAAATGTCGCTGGAACAAAAGCAAGCTCGATTCAGCCGAGCCTCCTCCGCTTCCCGGGTGGGTTGATCTAAATAACGGGTTTCCGGCTTTGTCGCCATAGGGGCAAATTGCAATGAAATTCCCTGACGGATCCGACGTCCGCCTCGGCGATCGGGTCAAAATCACAAATGGCGACACTGGCGTCGTCGTGGCCTCCATGGATACAAACGAGTTCAGTCGCGAATATCCAGCCGAAAACTATGCCCACCTCAAAACAGGGATTTTGATTTTGACGGACAAGGGAGCCTTAGTCCGTCTCGAAGAGCCAGACCACTCAAGACTTCTGATGCGGGAGACGAGTTCAAGGTGACTCTTTGAATGCTCGATGCTCAGGGCCCCCCTCGGATCAGCTGGGTGACGATAGCGGAGGCGCGAGGCCGCGGGAGACGGCCGGCGGCCCGAAGACGACGCACGAGGAGGAGGAGCAACGGCACAGCAGCACGCCGCCGGCACGCGCCGGCGGCGGCGGTGGCTGTCGGTGTGCCGCAATCAGCGAACTGGGCGAACGAGACAGTCGAATGAAAACAACAAGTTCCACCGGCTGTCTTTGTTCCTCAACCGTGAACTGGCGTCGGAATGTGCCGCAAGCGCGAACTGACTGCACACGAAAACGGTAGCCACCAGTCTGGCGACCCCGCCCGCTCTCCCTCCCGGATTTCACGAGGACACGGCGCCAGGCAGCTCGGGTGAGCGAGCGCGCCAGTTCTCAGTTGCGGCGCACAGTTCGGGGTTGTGGCACCCAGTTCGCTGATTGCCGCACATCGACAGCGGCGGCTTGCAACGTGCGGAACTGGGCCGGTTGGAGGGGTTTGCAGGATAGCCTCGCGGCTGCTCTTGTTATACAAAACGTTCCCGGCGGCCTTGACCCGCTCGCCGAGCTAAGCGAAAACTCGCCTCTGGGGGTATCAACGCTTGCCCGCACTCGCTCATCGAGCTCACCGGCCGCTAAGGCCGCGAACGCACTGGCGAAATCGCCGCCCGGTACGACGGCGCGCGTCGGGACGATCTTTTACCTACAACCCCCGCTTCCCGGGCCAGTACTACATGGCGGAGACGGGACTGAACCAGAACTACTTCAGAGATTATGACCCGGCGGTCGGCAGGTATGTCGAGGGTGATCCGATAGGCCTAAACGGAGGGATTAATCCCTACCGCTACGGATATGCCGACCCGATGGAGTACTTCGATCCAGAAGGGCTCGAACCTTGCTTCAAGCTGATGTGCTTCCCGGGTTTTGCGCACGACGATGTTACTTCATCGACACTTGTTGACCCGGGCAAGTGGCATATAGAGAACATACACGTTGATCCACCGGCACCGTTAAACCTGCCGCCGTTGAGGAACCCCGGGGGCTTGGGGGGCAGCCTCCTCCCAACGCAGACAGCGCTCTGCTTCTTTGCGAAGACACGTTCCTACCGCGATGAGCATGTTCGCTATCGCGTATGGAACTGTCTGGAGCAGTGCTTAGGCTGCGGCGGAGGCCTTCAGTGGAAGTCATATTATGAACCGCTGGGCTCATACGAAACAATCCGCCGGGACCGGGAGACACAGGTGCAGCAGATTAGCGCCATAATCCCAATCATCCGTTGCATGGAGATCCTCCGTGGGCTTCGCTAGCACAAGGAACGAAAGTGCACGTCTATTGGCGCTTGTGGTTGCCGTCGCGGCACTCGAAATCTTCGTGTTGCCGCGAGTGATGTTCGGTCTGCTGAAGACTTCAGCGCAATGGTCGTCGCCGCTTCAGGTGCTAGCCCTGATGATGCCGCGGTTCGCGACAATGACGGTGCTCGTGGCTGCCCTTGGCCCCGTCCGAAGAGGGCTGTGGTTCAGCGGCTTTTGTGGGGTGTACGCGGTGCTGCTGTTGGTTCGGTGCAACCAATCGGAAGTCTACGTCGACTGGAGCAGCACGACCGCTGCCGCCCGTGCAACTTTGCCTGATGTTGCCGGGCTCGTCGGAGCTCTTTTTGGGTTTTGGCTGGGGCACAGACGTGCAACGCTGCGCCCCAATGCTTCTGAGAAGCCATCCGTGCATGCCTAGCGAGGACGCTTGCCGCTGCTAAGGAAATCGCGGCACTCGAGCGCCAAGTTGGTGGGCTCGATTTTGGTGTTCGCTCTGCTGCACTACGCGATCTTCACTGTCACGTACGTGCAATCCGCCGTCATTCATTCCAGGGCGGACTCGGCAAGCTTGCGGGCTGCGGTCAAGGTCCTGTCGTTCCCCCTTGGCTACGTGGCCAACGTTGGACTACCGATCGACGTCTTCCCGATCACGATCGTTGCGAACAGCCTTCTCTGGGGAGCCGTGTGTACTGCAGCGCTCATCGGGTGTCTGCGCCTTGCCGCCAAGCTTCCTCGCCACTGATGCAGTCGTCGGCTGGCGGTCGCCGTATAACAACCGCGCCTATTTTGGACGGATCAGAACAGCGTCCTCTGCTTGGCGAGCTCGGCCGGATACCTTGGACACTTGGACAACCTGATCGAGATACTCGTGGATGCGTTCGTTAAAGAGTTAAAGAGGCGGCTCCGTGAAGATCAAAGTAGCCGCCGGTGTGCCAGGAATGTGACGAACTCAGATTGGGTGTGCCATGAGTGTGCCTTGGTGTGGCTGGGGAGAGGGCTGGCAAACGCTGCAAGTGGTTGATTCATAAGCCCCTAGAATCGCCGTTATCGGACTGAAAATCCGCGTGTCGGTGGTTCGATTCCGCCCCTGGCCACCATCAATTTCATGAATTTCCTACGACTTGCAATCGGGCGGTGCCGCGGAAATCCCGGAAATCCGCTGGTTGTGCCGTATTTGTGCCGTGACTTTCCGTGTTACCGGCAAACATCGCCAAATGCTCCGCGGCGAGGTGCGCATAACGCCGCAGCATCTTCTCGGTTCCCCATCCCGCGAGCTCCTGTAACGCGAAGAGCGGTGTCCCGCCCTGTACGTGCCAGCTCGCCCATGCCAGCGAAAGTCCTCGATACCGGCTGGCGGCGGCCGTGCGGTCGGCCACTGAAATGCGCCTAGGGAAATTTACTTGGCCGATAGTAGGGTCAATTACTGGTGCGTTGACAGGTGTGATGACGTTCACGGCGGCTCTATGTCTCGTGGCGTCTGATATTCGCGCACTCATAGCGAGTGCAGGAGGAGGACGCCGGGATGACTTCCATGAGGCGCGAGTATGGCAACGAGGTGTTCGGACAGGGCACTGAGGCTGCGCAGAGGCCGGCACTACAAGCCGCGCCCTCACGGCGGCATAAGATGCACCCCGTAACGTGGGTCGCTACGGCGATCGCCGTCGCGGTGCTCAGCTGGGATTCCTGGCAAACTGTCCAGGACGTATGCCACTCGCGGGCGCTACATCATCCGTATGCGGCTGCCAGTGCCGGGGTCTGCCGGCATTGCGAACAAAACCTGCACCGTCAGATTGCGCCGGATTCTCCGTAGTGCCGCATGGCGAAAGGGTGTAACGCTCTCGCAAAATGGATCAGCTGGGGGAGGGCGAGCAGATCAAGCGATCAAGCTGCGGCACGCGAACTACTTGTCCGCGCTCAGCGTGGACTTGAAAACCACCCCAGCCTCCGCGACATGGCGACTTTCACGTTGGCAACCGGACTGCGTGCTGCGAACGTGACTGGGCTGACCTGGGAACAGCGGCAATCCTGCCTATGGCACGGTCTTCACCATATCCGGTCTTCCGTCCAAAGTAACCGTCCTGTCTTGGCCGCATAGCTCCCGGCATACGTGGTGTCGATGATGGTCTAAGTGGGCACGTAGTTAAGTGTCCACTTAGGACCTAAGTGGACACTTGCACCCGAGAGAGTATCTCGACCGACTCGCTGGGCCGCCGCACTAGGCCGCGCCGGCAGCACACGATCGAGGAGAAGCTGCAGATTGTGAAGGAGACGCACGCGAAGGGCGCCTCCGTCGCAACGGTCGCTCGCCGCCACGATGTGAACCCGAACCAGGTATTCGCCTGGCGGCAGCTGTATCGGCGGGGGTTGCTGGATCCCAAAGCGCCACCGACGAACCCGCCGATGCTGCCGGTGAAGGTGAGTACGCCGACGGTGCTGCCGACGGAGCGCGCAGTCGTCGAAGTCCCTGCCGAGAGGCGCCGATCCAAGCCGCTCTCCGATGCCATCGAGATCCAGCTCGCGAACGGTCACGGCATCGTGATGCATGGTCGGATCGACACGAAGGTGCTGGCACGGGTGATCGCTCTTCTGGTGCGTCGATGATTGCACTGCCGCCGAACGCTCGAGTGTGGCTGGCCGCTGGCACGACCGACATGCGCAAGGGTTTTGATGGACTCGCTGGGCTCGTGCAGACCCAGCTTGCGGAAGATCCCTTCAGCGGGCACCTCTTTG
>WNFR01007307.1_pt1 | contig 23990 bp, 20 predicted proteins | sample 5400221 | NCBI WGS metagenome assembly WNFR01 (sample SAMN13153357, study PRJNA577476) | soil metagenome | isolation source: 40 cm soil under Madrone tree | place: USA:California | collected 2016-06-14 | reverse complement strand
GACCCCGAGCTCAAGTCCAAGTCCGACAGCAACACCGAGCCCGAGTCCGACGCCGAGCACGGCAGCAAAACCAAGTGCAACCCCGAGTCCGACGGCAACGCCGAGTCCGACCCCGAGCCCAAGTCCGACAGCAACACCGAGCCCGAGTCCGACGCCGAGCACGGCAGCAAAACCAAGTGCAACCCCGAGTCCGACGGCAACGCCGAGCCCGACACCAAGTCCGAGCCCGAGTCCGACAGCAACCCCGAGTCCGACGGCAACACCGACCCCGAGCCCGAGTCCGACCCCGAGCTCAAGTCCAAGTCCGACGGCAACACCGAGTCCGACGCCAAGTCCAAGTCCGGCGGTAAAGCCGTCACCGAGCCCGAGCCCGAGTCCGACAGCAAAACCGAAGCCGACACCGAGTCCAAGCCCAAGTCCGAGCCCGAGTCCGACGGCAACGCCGAGTCCAACGTCAACCAACACGTCGGGTGCGAATTTGGATATAGAGCATACAATCATTGATACAATCCCAAAGCCGGGAGATGATCTGAGTGGCAGCGTACCACAGGGGGCGCAGGGAAGCACGCCTAACATCTTCGTATTGGATTTCAAAAAAGATTTTAGCATTGACCAGGAGCAGCAATACACGCTCTCGAATAATTCCTGGGAAGTGTATGTTGGTCGCTTTGTTAATCCTCACCAGGATGGCATCTTTCTCTATGATCGTACCACTGGCGAAGCACGCGTTATGAATTTTGATAGCAAAATGGTTGTCGCGCGCTATCAGCAGATACACAACCTGCCAGGAAACTGGGAAGTCCATAGCGGTGATTTTAACGGCTCAGGTCGTGCGCAATTGCTACTATATGATCCAGGGAGTGGAGATGCGCAATTCTTGGTTCTTGGCTCAGACCTGTCGCTGGTGGACCAGAAAAGTTTTTCCGGGTGGAAAACAAGCCAGGTACTGTATGTTGGTCACTTTGGCCTGTCCTCACTAAGTGCCATGCTATATGACCAAAAAGCGGGACAGAGTACCTTTATAGCGTTTAATTCATCGCTTGGGGTGATACATCAATATACCATTTCCAGTTGGAGCCAAAATTCACAGGTGCTTATAGGGTCCTTCCTCGATCGCTCCCGCTGTTTAGCTACTCATACCTGTAATAAAGGCGACGACATTCTGGTGTTGAATCGCAAGACGGGCCAGGTACATCAATATATGTTCTCCTTTGGCAATCGCTTCAAAGTGTACGACAATCGTTCGCAGGCGTTCTTGCGCGAAGGTGCAGCCTCAACAGCCGACTTGAAGGCGGTCGATACAACCTCCCTTGACCTGGTGGGTACGCTTAATACCACTATCCACGATGAGGAACTGTACTGAGGAATCTGCTGGTCCCATGCATACTGCCGTTATGATGGTCCCTCTGCTCAGGAGTGCTTCCGGATCTGCTCTGGACCGTGCAGGTCCCTTTTATCTCTCTTTTCCGAGAAGTACTGTACTTCTGGTTGCCCGTCTTGCGCGCTTTCGATCAAGTGGTATAATTGCAACTACAGATGCAAGACGCAAGCAAACTATTATCGACGCAACACGGGCGGCAGAAAAACTTCAATCGCATTATGTAGAGTTCGCTCACAGAAGGAACTATATGAGCCAAGAAACCATCAGTCAACTTCGTGGATGGATAGCTGAACAAGAACTGGATGCCTTTCTCGTTACGCAGCCCCAGGATCGTTCGTATTTGAGTGGGTGGCTTAACGATGATGTAGAAGGGGCCGGCATGTTGCTGGTAGGTCAGAGAGAGCAACTCTTGCTGACCAATACTCTGTATAAAGAAGCAGCCGAGAACGAGGCTGCTGGCTGGCATGTGATCATCCCTGAGGGGCGAGAATATGCACCTGCTATTGTTGAGTTAGCTAAAGAGTATGGCTGGAAAAAAATCGGCGTCGAATCTGCGGCCATCAGTTATGCAGAATTTGAGAAGATTAGTGATGCCGGCCAGGACATCTATACTCTGCTGCCATTCGAGCGTAGCTTTGTCGATGTGTTGCGCCAGGTGAAACAGCCTGATGAACTGGCATTACTCAAGCAAGCCATTGCCATCACTGATGAGACTTTTGCATATATCTGCGACTGGATACAACCCGGTATGACAGAAAAAGAGGTGCAGTGGGAAATATTGCACCACATGGTAATGTTGGGTGCAGATGGCGCGGCTTTTGAAACAATCGTCGCTTCCGGTCCTCATAGCTCGATGCCTCATGCTCGAGCAAACCAGCGGCGTATTCAGCGCGGCGAGCCGATTATAATTGACATGGGAGCCCGCTATCAAGGCTATTGTGCGGATATGACTCGCACCATTTGTCTCGGTGAGCCTGCCGATCCTCGCTTACTAGAGGTCTATCATGCTGTACTTCATGCAATGAAGACATGTGAGTCCGGCATACATGCGGGTATCACAGGCAAAGAGGCTGATGCTTTAGCGCGTGATGCACTTGAAGATCTGGCTCAGTACTATGTTCACAGCACGGGTCACGGTGTAGGCTTGCAGATCCATGAAGGGCCTATGCTGTCGCCACGCGCACCTGAAGATATGCTGCTGCCTGCAGGCACGGTTGTCACTGTCGAGCCAGGAGTATACATCCCAGGTTGGGGCGGTGTACGCATTGAAGATTGTGTCCTGGTTACAGAGAAAGGTACTGAGGTGTTAACGCACTCACCAACCAGGCTGGTGATTCCGCGGTAGTTAAAGGGGAGGTGTTAAATGATATCCACAGGCGACCTGAAAAAAGGCGTAACCATCGAATTTGAAGGGCAGCCGTGCAGCATTCTAGATTGGCAGCATGTGAAAATGGGGCGCGGCGGCGCAATTGTGCGTATGAAACTGCGTAATTTGCGTACCGGCGCAACGTTTGATCGCACCGTTGATGCAGGTGAAAAATTCAAACGCATTTACCTCGATCGCAGTACGGTGATCTACCAGTATCTAGACGGCGACCAGTACCATTTCATGGATACCAATACCTACGACGATATTATATTGACCGCCGAGCAGCTTGGCGACACTAAAAATTATCTCATCGATAACCTGGAGCTTGACCTGGTCCTCTTAGATGGGGAGCCAATATCTGTCGAACCACCCGAAAAAGTTGTTATGCGCGTTGAATATACGGAGCCGGGTTTCAAGGGCGATACTGCTACTGGTGGTACGAAACCTGCAACGACCGAAACCGGCCTGGTTGTGCAGGTGCCGCTCTTCATCTCTACAGGTGATATGATCCGGGTCAGCACGACCACAGGCTCATACGTAGAAAGAGCTTAGGGGACATTACCTGGATTTGGAGAGCTACACAATGGACGGAAGCAGTAATCGTTCCTCTAAGGAAGCAAGTACCGGTAAACTCTCTCGAGCAAATGATTCCACCAGAGTCATCAGTATTGAGCAGTTGCAACACCTTGTGCGCCTGCTCGATAGCAGCGACGTTTCCGAACTAGAATTGAAACGTGCTGCAGAGGGAATACGGCTTGTATTGCGCAAAGTAAAATTGCCCGAGAACAGCGACCAGTCCCCGGGATCTCAATATGTGCGTCCTACTAGCAATGCTGCCGACAACGTTGCTCCTGCCGCATCGCCCAAAGAAACAGAACACAAAGTTGTAGCACCTTTCGTTGGCACATTCCATGTATGGGCCAAACCTAAGGGCGGAACCCTGGTTGCAGTGGGTGATCGTGTCAAGGCTGGCCAACTCGTCGGGACTATCCAACGTAGAATATGGGCAGTTGCTTATGACTATCGATGGCTCCGCGGGGGGATAGATGCTATTTTTAGACGCGCCATCCGTCTTAAGCGTTTCACAGGTGTCACGCTATCTGAAAGAACTCCTGGAGACGGACGAGATATTGCAGGACGTATGGGTCCGGGGTGAAGTTTCGGGATATAGAATGTATCCCTCGGGTCATTGCTATTTCACGCTCAAAGACGCCGAGGCGCAACTACCCTGCGTCTTCTTTAAAAATGCCCGTATGCGTTCAGCAGCTCCAGAGTTGCGCGATGGCATGGCAATTGCCGCGAATGGCCGCATCTCGTTGTATGAACGTGATGGAAAATTACAACTGTACGTCGAAGATGTCGAACTGATCGGTGAAGGTGCGCTCTTTCTGCGCTTTGAGCAGCTCAAGGCGCGCCTGGCTGCTGAAGGGCTTTTCGATGCTTCGCGCAAACGCCCTCTCCCTGCCTCCCCCTCCGTAATCGGTATAGTGACCTCTTCACAAGCTGCAGCTTTGCGCGATATGCTGCGCGTGCTACGCACACGCTATCCACTGGCGAGTGTGATCCTCTCTCCGGCGCTTGTGCAGGGCGCGGAGGCTCCGGCTGCCATTGCCGAGGCTCTTGATTTACTCAATGAGCATGGAGAGGCCGAAGTCGTGATTCTTGGACGCGGCGGGGGTTCGATAGAGGAGCTATGGGCCTTTAATGATGAGGTAGTTGCGCGTGCGATAGCGCGTTCGCGTATCCCTGTTATCAGCGGCGTTGGTCACGAAACGGATTTCACCATAGCCGATTTTGTGGCAGACCAGCGAGCTTCGACCCCGACGGCGGCAGCATCGGCTGCTGTCCCTGATATTGCCGAATGGCGTGCTCACGTAGTGGAACTCCAGCAGGAATTAACAGAGTTTATGGATGCGTTTTTAAGTGATCAGCGTGAGCAACTGGAGAGAACCAGGCGTGATTTACTGCGCCTGAACCCGCATTATCAGCTTGAGAGACTGCAACAGCGACTTGACGATACCTCTGCGCTGTTGCAGGCGCGCATACAGTATATCCTTTCACTCCATCACGAGCGCCTGCGGGGCATAGCGTTGCGTTTGCACTCCCTTAGCCCCCTGCTCACAATTGCTCGTGGTTATGCAGTTGTGCGCCGAGATGCTGATCAAACCATTGTCACTAGCATGCAGCAGGTACAAACAGGCGATCAACTGACCATCCAGGTAACAGATGGGCATATCCATGCCATAGTCCGTCGATAGTATAGGGGCAAGAGCGTGCTCTTGCGAGAAGGTGAAAAGTATGGAAGCACTGTCCTTTGAAGAAGCCTTCGCTCAACTTGAGGCTGCGGTAGCAGCGTTGCAAGATGGGCAGATGCCTCTTGAACGCGCATTGCACTACTATGAAGAGGGCATGAAATTAGCGCAGCACTGTAGCGACTTGCTCGAAAAGGCCGAACTACGAGTGCAGCAACTGCGTATAGATGATGATGGCACGCCGGTGCTTGAGCCTTTTGAATAAGGGCGGATTCCTCTTTATATTGCAAATTCTAGAGATGGTAGTGTATACTATCGCACAAGGTAGAGTTGCCTGCTCTCCTTCCTCGTTATTATTCATTTTATGCATGTCACTGGCTAGTAGACCACAAGGAGGTGGCTCATACAGTAAAAAACCAACAGTACAAGTGCAACTTCATACTGACCCTACGTATTGGCTGTGTTTATCATCATCAGTAATACGGCGTTCAACCCATCACCGTGTTGAAACATACGCCATGAGATCAAGTGGCGTAAAGGAGGATACCCCTAATGGACACAAGTATCCGTGAAGTCACAACCGAGGCGACTCTTCAGGAGAAAAAGAAGCTCCGCAAAGAGTTCAGAATCTTCGACATGATCTTCATCACCATCGCTGCAATTATTGGTATCGACACGCTCGGTGCTGTTACTTCAAGTGGAGGGCAGGCGCTCTTTTGGCTGCTTATTTCGGCTATAACGTTTCTTATCCCCTATGGTTTGCTGACTGCTGAACTCGGCAGTACCTTCACCCAGGAAGGTGGCGTCTACGAGTGGTGCAAGATGGCGGGTGGACGCTTTTTTGCCGCCCTGGCTGCCATGCTCTACTGGATCTCCAACCCACTGTGGGTAGGCGGCACACTGGCGGTCACGGCCATCGCAGCCATCGCCACATTCTTCGCTGGTAGCCCAGATGCCCAGATCGGTGGAAGCGTCGTGACCAACACTATTTTCAGAATAGTGGTCGCCCTGATTTTCATCTGGGGAGTGACCTGGTCTGCTATCCTATCTTTGCGCGTCGGGAAATGGCTCTCCGTCTTTGGTTCGTATGCCAAATTCGCGCTCATCGCAGTGTTTGTCGTCTTATCGCTTGTCTACGTGTTTGGTGGTCACTCCACTGGCCAACACCTGACTTTTACTGATCTGATCCCCACAGCTAACTGGTTGCCAATCTTAGGTGCTGTCCTACCCGTGTTGATCTTTAACTGGGTCGGGTTTGAACTACAAAACGGCGCAGGCGAAGAGATGGTCAATCCGCAGCGCGATGTGCCCCGCTCGCTGATCCGCGCAGGCATTATTGTGGTAATTGCCTATGGCATTCTGATCTCCTTTATACTTTTTACGCTCCCGAAGTCTCAACTCACGAATGTGGGCAGTTTCCTCACCGCGTATAAGTCTGTTGGGACTGTATTGCCGTCAGCTATCGCGATCGGCCTCGGATGGCTGGTTGCCCTGGCTTATGTGCTCGGCCTGGCTTCAAGTGGTGGTACGTGGATCATTGGCGCTGACCGTACCTATGCTATTGCCTCGCTTGATCGCACTGCCCCATCCTTCTTAGGCAGATTCAGCGGCAAATACGGCACGCCGATTGTCGTGAATACCATGTCAGGTATCACAGCATCGCTAGCGATGGTGGCGGCCATATTAATTACAGCATTTGGTAATGGCAGTATAGTCCTGCTTTTCGGGCTGGTGCTTGGATTCGTCATCTCGACAACCACGCTGTCGTACCTGTTCATCTTCCCCTCGTTCCTGATCCTGCGCTACAAGTATCCTAATGTACATCGTCCATATAAGGTACCTGGAGGCATAGTTGGTGCGTGGATCGCCACGATATTGCCATTGGCATATGCTGCTGTCGCCAGTTTCTTCATCCTCTGGCCGAGCGATGCCACCGTCGCTAACAACGGCATCGCTCGTGTCACCTACGAATTAACCCAGTTCTTACCTCTGGCTTTCATTGTGTTGCTCACGACGGTGTTCTACGTCTGGGGACACGTGCAGAAGCGCAACAGGGATGTAGTCGTCGAGTTTAATCCCGAGAGTGCGTCAGAGATCGCTGTTAGCGGTGGCGGTGAATAGGAAATAGTTGGGTAAACAATGCCTGGCAGGGCCTGTAACCGGAAAAGGAAACATCCCAGCCAGCCGGCCACAAGGGTGCATCCTTGTGGCCGGCTGGCGTGGGGGCTACATGCACGAGGATATGTTATGTCTTCAGCCAAAGAAAAATCCTTTTCTTTCTTTCCAATGCTATTGACCTTAATAGCGGCAGGGGCACTAGCAGCGCTAGCAGTGCGGTTCTATCGTCGCCCGTGGGAAACCACCCGCGATGTGATTCGCGCAGGCATGTTGCTGGCAGGTATACGTGAAGAAACGTGTAATCTGGGTGGAGTAGCCATGCATTACTATTGTGCCGGGCGACGTGGCATGCCCGTTGTGCTGATTCATGGCCTTGGCAGCTCCGCTGAGACCTGGGCTGCGCTCATGCCGCTGTTGAGCGGAGAATACCTGGTGTACGCGCCCGATTTGCCTGGTTTTGGCAAAACGCCCCTGGCTCCGGAGGGAACCAATGTCAGTACCCATGTACTCTACCTGGAACGCTTTCTTGATGCGCTTGGCTATCCACGTGCAATACTCGTTGGCAATTCGCTTGGCGGTTGGATTGCGACACGCTTTGCTGTGGAGCATCCTGAACGCGTCGAGCGCCTCTTTCTACTCAACAGTGCAGGCTTGAGGCGCGAGGGTATGAACTCGCCATATGCCGTTGATCACGCTGCCGCGCGGCGTATGCTTGAGCATACCCTGGGATTTTCATTGCCGGTTCCCAAATTTATGCTGGATGAAGTTGTGCGCAACTCGCAAACTCCAGCCTATGCTGGCTTCATGAGTAGCTATGATCCCCGCGAGGAACTGGACGGGGTGCTGGCAGATGTGCTTGTACGTTCTCATCTTTACTGAACAGGGCGTGAATGGTCAAACAGGAAAAATAGGCAAGCTTACCATATTGACTTGATCTCCTCTGTCTAACCTATCTTTATCTACCGACCACCTGGCGCAACTCGCTCACCACCTGCTCCAGTTGTGAAGCAGCATCAGAGGCGGAAATGGCGCCTTCAGCAAGTTGTTCATTGACTTGCGTCGTGACTTTGATAGCAGTTGCCAATTTCTGGTTACTGGTGGTTTGATAATGTGCGGCTTTTTCAATGTACTGAGCTGCACTGATCATTTGACTGACTACCTGTCGCATTGACTCTACATTTTGATAGTCCCGATTTTGTATCAAACCCAGGCCCATATCGGAGAGTCGACGTGCGGCGATACTTGTCGCATTCGTATAGTATTGCACGGATTGCAAACCCACCTGTGAAGAATCCACAACCCACATCTGCTCAGTCGCAGCGCTTTGCTGTTTCGTTGCCAGCCTGTTCAACGCCCCGCTATTGCTGCGTAGTCGCTCAACAGAACGCAGTATAGGTCGCGTGATAAGTTGTCCTACTAGTAAACCGGTGAATGCAGCCAACACCAGCACTATAAACGCGATAACGACGGTGTTAAACAATTGTTGATTGGCGACTGCTGTCACCGTGCTGACTGGACTGAGCACAAAGTAAGTCCATGGGACCATTGTGAGGGTACGTTGTGCTACTTGAAACATCCCACTCTGGCCGCCGGGGGTCATCTGAAACGTTGCTTGCGGGCGTTTACTTTGCACTATATGCGCGAGTGTACTATCCGCCAACACGGGTACGCTGCCGGTCGAACCATAGCGAGCCTCGCTTGTTATGGTTTGCTGGACTGGTGGTGCAAGCGGAGCAACAGCGGTGAAGCGGCGTGATGGACCGGTATCAGCAATTCTTACTAGCCCAACTAACTATGTTTGTTGTATGAGGCCGACACCTTCCAAATCACGCAATAAAGTGTTTACTTCTTCCTGTCCGCGCCCCATCAGGCGTACTAATTCTGGTGTGCTCCGGTATCCATCAATCAACAAAAATAACCGTCTATGAGCACGAGATAAGCCCACACGTTCGATCCAAACTAAGGCCTCGTCGTACGGACGTAGCGGGTAGGGAACTCCACCTGCAGCCGGACCTGGTTGCATGCCCCTCGCGCCATTCATGCTTTGCTCCCCAGCTGCCATCGAACCCGCTTGCTTGTGATTAGCCAGTACCTGTGTGTGCAGGGTTGGGTCTGTGGAGAGGGCCCGAAATGTTGATGAATCACCTGAAACAGGAGGCAGCGGTTGAGTTATTTGTTGAGTGATCTGTGATGGGTCTGATGGAGTAAATGCGAATCGACAAGCGCCCCAGGTTTTAAGCACGCTGAAAGCTGGAAAACCAGCGTGCTGACTAACGCTTGCCTGGGCAACCTGCCCTTTAATGAAAGTGATCATGCCGTGTTCGAGCAGCGAGCCTGTATCTCGCTCAGCCGTCAATATGCCTGTCTTGCGGCCAAGTTGAATGACCTCAATCACGTTAGCGAGCCGATCCGTTGAGGTTGCAGGCTGCTGTGGCATGTATGCAATGCTCCAAGATCTGAAACTAATGATGAGAAGTTCCTTTGTTTAGACACGCGAAATTCACTTATTAAATATTCAAGGCCACACTGTGAAATCATATGGTACGCGGGTGCGCAAAAGCTATACAAGCATAGCACAAAAGGCCCAATCCGACAAAATCGAGAAGAGTCTATAGGACATCTGACTCATCTTATATCAACTTGCTCCTTAGCCCGTCTATCCTATAGGCCATTTCTCCTACTCGCTCGACTTCCAGATGCAACACGCGATACTACAGAAAAGCTGTAAATGCTCTATTTTAAAGCCTTGTGCGCTTGAGTTTCACATGATATACTGCTTGGGCATCGAGGATTACCTAGTTATCTGGAAGCAGGGAGCGATTGTCGATGGAGTCTCGAAAGTCCTCTCAATCACCTGGTTCGAATCCAGGTCTGGGAGGACAGGCTGATAGTGTGCCCCCATTGGAGCTGCTCTCAATTAACGACTTGGCTCGTTGCTGCTCCGAAGAGACCAACAAATTTCTTAAGCAAAGCGTATCAAATGATCGTTACTGCTTAGAATTGTTCCGCCATGCCATCACCAGGCGTGATGACGATGCCTGGGCCTGTATCTACCAGCAGTATGCTCCGCTCGTACTCACGTGGGTCAACCAGCATCAGAGCGCGGCCTCTTTGTTCGGGCAGGATGGAAGCGCTCCGCTTGTCAATGCCGCTTTTGCCAAATTCTCACAGGCGCTTACACCTGCCAAAATGGATAATTTTGACTCGCTGGCAGCTGTATTGAAGTACCTGAAAATGTGCGTCCATAGTGTCATAGCTGACGAGGTACGATCACGCCAGGCACGTCAGTATGAAGAGGCCCTGGAATTAATAGAGCATGAACCTGTTTCTGATGATCCCGCTGATGATGTCGTATCCAGCATCTCAGCACAAGGCTTGTGGCAGGTCATTCAAGAAGAGCTGAACGGCGAGGATGAGCGCGTGTTGATCTACCTTGCGTACATTCATGGAATGAAACCGAGCGAGATCAGCAGCCAGCATAGCCGGCTTTTTCCTACGGTTGAAGATGTGTATCGCATTAAACGTAACGTATTAGAGCGGCTACGGCGCAACCGTCGACTACGGGCATTGTTCAAACATCAACATTTGTAATGTCTAGCAAGCTTGCAACATTCGCCTCTCTTGAAGAGGCAAATGCTAAAATACTGACTAGGTTCGTTTATTCAGGTGAAAAAGACAAAAGAAGCCTGCTGAGAAGCGTGCAGTCTACCGGCGAATAGGGGAGAATCGTCAATTTACTGCCAGATTTCTTACTCACTAGGGCGGCACTTACGTTACAGCGTAAGCAAGATATACAGTTATAGCCGCCTGCCAGTATCCTATGTTTGAAGGAAACGCTCATGGAGTGTAGTGAACCAGGGATTATTCGCGATGAAGAACTGCTCGCGTATGTGGCAGGAGAGAAGGTACGGCCAGTTGTTCAGCAGCATCTTTCACAATGCCGGCGCTGTTCGTCTTTGTTAGCAGACTATCGTCGAATAGAACTCTCGCTTACCAGTAAACTCTACAGGTGGGATTGCCCACCTGATCAAGTACTCGGCGAATATCGGCTAGGGTTGCTCAGCAACGACCTTGCTATGGCTGTCAAAATTCACCTGAGTACCTGCGTACTCTGCGCTGCAGAGGTGGCAACGCTCACAGAATTTCTGGCTGATGATCCTATGCTCGTTGAGCGTGTATCCGTTCATCCCTTCTCCCTGAATAATCATCATCCGACGCCGCAGGAAGCGAAACGTCTTGCAGACCGTCTGCGTGATCGGCCAGGTAACCAGGTCCGGCGCGTTGTTGCTAACTTACTGCCTCCACAGCCCCGTTTTGCTTACCAGCGTAACGTCGCAGGTTCTGAAATCTGGCCTCGTCGCTATACGGCGGAGGACTTCAGTATCTCGATCCAGGTCGAGCGGAGCGCGAGCCGTAGAGGCTCTTTACAATTGATCGGTTTGGTTACCTGCAAGGGGTTAGCCTTAGAGGCACTCCAGGGGATCCCTGTAGTTCTTTCATCGGCAGCAAATGCTGTGTATATGCAGAATATCGATGAACTCGGTAATTTCATCTTCTCATCGATATCTCCTGCAACCTACACGCTGGAATTACAATTCCCTGAGGGTATAATTGTGATCGAGCAACTGGTAGTTGCTCTACAAAATTGAACTCAAATCTTGTAGTTCTATCCTGTAGAACGTGCGGAATGTTCCACAGTAGCTCTTTGTGTTTAAAGATGTTTCATGCTCCGAAGAGGTTCTTGTGACGCCTCAACAATTGATAGCCGCGCTCCTGCGCATGGATGAGAAGGAGGGGCAGCATTTACTACAAACATACCTTCCTGCATTCGACGATACCTCAATTAACCTGCTGGTCGAATTGATCAAGCGCGAGGCCGATAGCCAATGGACCAAAGAATCGGGCTTATCTTTTATCCTGGCCGGGCACCTGCTTTTTATTGGTGAGGCGATACAGAGCAGGTATGTGCACGCACTGGGCTTGATGGCACGGGGTGATGCATTGAGGCGTATGGATCGTGACCAGGAAGCACTGCCGTTTTTAGATGCTGCCGGAGAGGAATTTCTGGAGATTGGCGATGAAGTTAGCTGGGCTCGTACGCGTATTGGACGTGTCAGCGCCTGCATGCAACTGAATCGTACCTCCGAAGCTCTACGCGATGCGGCGGCTGCTCGTGAAATCTTCATGCGCTACGGAAAACACCTGCGTGCAGGGCAAATCGATGTAAATGCCGCAATTATCAGCTATGAATCGGGCCAATATGACCAAGCACTGCGCCTCTTCGACCGGGCCATTGAAACCTATGGCTTGCTGGGTGAGGGGGTTGATCTGTATATCGCCCGTGCCAAGGGCAACAAAGCTATCACCCTTGCGGCCATGGGCAGGTTTCGCGAAGCGGTAGCATTACACGAACAGGCTCGCGCCACCTTTGCCAGCCACCAGGGACAGGAGGTTGCGGTAGCGCGAGAGGAATTAAACATCGCCCAAATTTATGCTGCTCAGGGGCATTACAGCCAGGCTCTGCTGCTCTTCAATCGCAGCCGTGCCATCTTTCAAAGTCACGCCATGCAATACCAAGTGGCAGAGGTTGCCCAGCAGACATGTCTTTGCCTGTTGCGTCTCAATCGTGCACGTGAAGCATATGGTTAGATGCCAGCTTGCGCGAAGCTCGTCATGTCGCTGATGCCTTTGCCGAACAGGAGGCACTGCCGCAATTGGCGAGAGCGGCGCTGCTGCAAGCGCGTATATATGTAAACCAGGGAGATACGGCGAGTGCACAGTATCTGTGTCAACAGGCGCTCGATATTGCACAAGGCCAGGATCTGCTTGACCTTAAATATCGATGTGATTATTTGCTAGGGCAAATTGCCGAGCATCATGGAGACCTGGAAGCGGCAGCACACTACTATGATCAAGCCATAAAGGGTATCGACGATGTACAGGGTCACCTCGTGATGTACGAACGCAGTAGTTTCCTGGAGGATAAAGGTGGTGTCTACCAGCATGCAGTGATCCTGGCATTGAAGCGTGGAAATACAGACCAGGCACTGGTCTATGTTGAAAAAGCCAAGTCGCGAGTGCTGGGTGATTACCTGCGTAACAATATTGATATTCGCTTACGAGCTGGTGATAAGGCAGGAGAAGCAATCCTTGAAGACCTGGCACGGCTGCGCGAAGAACAGGCATGGTTCAGTAACATCGTCTACGAGGCTGAGAACGAAGTGAACTTGAGTGATACAGCGATCATGCGCATTCGTGCCATGAAACCCGGTCAGGCGCGACAGGAGATGCGGAAGCGGGAGCGCAAAATCGAACAACTGCTAGAACAACTGCAGTTACGCCTGGCTGGTGACCTGGTAGCACGTTCGCGCCCGCAGTGGTCTGATGGGGTCGTTACTTCACTGTGGCCCAAAATAGAGCGTACAGTCTTGATGCTGGAATACTACCTGACCGAGCAAGACGTGTACATTTTCCAACTCACCAGCGATGGTGCAGATGTGCATGTCGTAAAAGGGGCCGTTCCCAAATTGGAACGTCTCCTCTCGCTCTGGCGCGTCAACCTGGATTTAGCGGCGCAAGCGAGTGGAGCCAGGGACCGCTTCCAGGCCTTTGCGGGCCTGCAGGAAAATGGCCTTGGACTGCTGCAGTACATGTATGACTTGCTATTGAGACCTGTATCTAGTGCATTGAGCACCTGTGAGCACCTGACAATTGTTCCCTATGGTATGCTGCATTATCTGCCGTTGCATTGTCTTTTCGATGGGGTGCAGTTTGTCATCGAACGCTTGGACGTGTCCTATCTCCCAGCCGCAGCACTCATGGACATTTGTCGCCAGCGAGGACGGCGTATCAAAGCAAATAGGGTGCCCTTAAAGAGATCACTGGTGATGGGACTTTCTGATGGTGGTCGTCTTGCTTTTGTCGTGCAGGAAGCTCAGGCGGTAGCAAAACAATTGGGCGCTACCTGCATGTTCAACGAGGCTGCCACCTCTACACTCTTGCGACAGGCCGGACCTAGCAGCCCTATTGTGCATATCGCCGGCCATGGGCTTTTCCGGCTCGATGCTGCCAACTTCTCACATATCAAGCTTGCCGACCGCCAGTTGAGTACCATTGAAGTCTTTAACCTTGATCTTTCCTCCTGTTCTCTTGTAACCTTAAGCGCCTGTGAAACAGGGCGTGCTATCGTCGGTGGTGTTGATGAGGTTATCGGCCTGGGACGTGGTTTTCTCTATGCGGGTGCAGCTTCGCTGTTGCCGACATTATGGAAAGTCGATGACGCCAGTAGCGCAGAACTGATGGAAATGTTCTACCAGGCGTTGTTAAGCGACTATGGCAAGGCTGCCGCACTCGCAAGTGCGCAGCGTGTATTCCTGACGCGTGCCCGTACCTCAATTCACTCATATTAAGTGCATCCATATTTCTGGGCTGGTTTCCATTTGATCGGCGATCCAGGACCGGTATAGTACTTAGCCTATGTAGGGTTCAGGCTTTTAAATCTCACTGCTTAGGAGAAATCTCGATGAAGCATCTGGCACCAGCTTATATTTATACTCCGCAGGGTCTGCAATCCAATATGATCATCTCCATCGCTGACGATGGTCGTATCAACACCATCATGCCACGAGGAGAAACTAGTGAAGGAGTGCAATTCATTGTGCCTTCTGATGTCTCAGCTCTACCAGGCGTAGCCCTGCTCCCGGGCTTTGTCAACACCCACAGCCACGTCTTTCAACGTGCACTACGCGGACATACTCATCGCCCGCTCTCCAGACAGGACACCTTCTGGACCTGGAGGCGCTCCATGTATGCTGAGGCGCAGCACCTGAACCCTGACACGCTGTATGAAAAAGCCTTGACTACCTATCGTGAGATGCTGGGGGCTGGTTATACCAGCGTGGGTGAATTTCACTATGTACATCATCAACCTGGCGGACGGCCCTACGATGATCCCAATGCGATGTCTGAGGCAATAATTCAGGCCGGGCGCGATGCGGGTATACGTGTCGTCTTGCTCATGACGGCCTATGCGCAGAGTAGTTTTAATCAGCCACCTGAGGAAGATCAACGCCGCTTCTGCGATGTCTCTGTCGATGCTTATCTCGATCGTGTCGAGGCATTGCGCGTCAGAGATATTCCCATTGGAGTAGCGCCTCACTCTGTGCGCGCAGTACCAGAGGATTGGTTTCGCGCAATTGCCGGATATAAACAGATCCATCATCTCCCCCTACATGTCCATGCCGATGAGCAAATTGTGGAGATCGAGCAGTGCCAGGCTGTGTATGGCTGTACCCCCATCGAACTGCTCGAACGCTTCGGAGCATTGGGAACATTGACAACAATTGTGCATGCCACTCACGCTAATGCAACTGAGATCGCATTACTTGCGCAATATGGCTGTGTTGTTTGTGTCTGTCCCACGACCGAAGGCGATCTCGGAGACGGTATTGCTCCCTACACAGAACTCCTGGCCACGCACATTCCGCTGGCGATTGGTTCGGATAGCAATACTCGCATCGATCCCATTGAAGAACTGCGCTGGGCGGAATATTCTGCTCGCATGCGCTACCAACGGCGGCGTGTACTGGTTGCTGATGAACTGGCGTCCCCCGGCCCTTTATTGTTAGCTTATGGCACACGATGTGGCGCTGTCGCTCTTGGCTTAGAGACGGGTGCGATCGTCCCCGGTATGTCTGCTGATTTTGTTGCGGTGGATTTGCATCATCCGTCGCTGGCAGGGTGGAATACCGAGGATTTTCTGGACATGTTGTTCTTCGGGGCATCATCGGAGGTTATTACCCAAACATGGGTGGAGGGTAGAAAAGTGTGGCCGTGATGCTATTGTTTGCCCTCGTCCTCTTTCTGAACTGAGTCTTGTATCGTATCATAGATTTAGCTCTGTTTTCCGTTCAGGCTTTATTGGGTTAGCCCCTCCCCTCTTGCCAGAATACTCAGGTAATGGTACTCTCTGCATGCAATTCCTTATCATTAACATGCAAGGAGAGATTATCCCTATGGCGCAAACGGTGAATGGGCAAAATAAAGGAACACCGCAGAAACAATATCGACCAGGACAACGTCAACAAGAGCGTATACAGCGCCAGGCGCGTCGTCGACGCAGGCAGCGTATATGGACGGCTGCCATTGTCGCAGTGGTGGTTATCGCTCTCTCGGTAGTTGGTTACATCGAATATCAACGTTATACATCTGACCAGGCTGCTGCCCGGCTTGCGAGCGCGCACGCCACTGCTACCAGGGTAGCCAGGATAAATGCGACAGCGACTGCAGCAGCACTCAATGCTTGTCTTGCTGGATTGAAAACTACCCCGACCCCGACAGCTGGCCCTGCGAATCCACCCGCCTTGAATAGCACACCCGTCAAACTATCTGATGGTCTACAGTATAGTGATGTGCAAGCTGGCTGTGGCCCTGCTGCCAAGACAGGCAGTAATGTATCAGTTCAATATACAGGTTGGTTCCAGAAAACTGGCAAGAAATTTGATAGTTCATATGATCGTAAAGCTCAGCCGATCACAGTTGCGATTGGACAGGGGCAGATTATCAAGGGAATGGAAGAAGGACTGACCGGTATGAAGCGCGGTGGCACGCGTATCATTATCATACCACCGGCGCTGGCATATGGCGCGGCGGGCCAACCACCGACAATTCCTCCCAATTCAACACTGGTCTTTGAGGTGACGATGGTCACCGTCGTTGGGTAGCCACATTTGTAGGATAAAAAAACGATGCCATTGCCCTTGACTTTTTGGAAATCACTGGGTATACTTCTAGCAATTTAAAGTTGGTAGCAAGTTGTTCCACTCTGTGGAAAAGGTGCAGTATTAGATGTTTCTCAGGCACAGGACACAGTTGCAAGAAATGCTCAGGCGGCGGAAGTGTCGTCTGGTCCATCCCATTGATGGACCCGGTGCCGTATTATTCGAAGAATCTTTCTTCCTCACCTCATTGATTCGGAGGTGAGGAATTTTTTTTGACCTGTTTGGTCTCCGACGGTGTTTGACAATGGCGTCAAACACGGGGACTCGCTAGAAGCTCAACAATATAGGCCTTGTTGCTGAGTGGATAAGCGTGTAGAGAACAATCTGTCAACATGTTGTCATTAATAGGTTGTGGCGTGTTAAAGCGCCTCAATTGAAAGGAGCACATTGTTCATGAGTACATTGGAACTTACAACACAGGGAGAGAACACGAATAAATTATTGGATATGAGCCAGCTAGGCAATCGACATATGCTGGTACGCTTGCCACGCATGGCGGCGTTGATCCGCCTGCGCGGTACGCTACTGAAGTCTATTCGCAATTTCATGGAGTCTGAGGACTTTGTAGAGGTAACAACGCCAACGATCACAAGTCTTACTGGTGCTTGCGAGGATTTTTCGACGCTGTTCTCTTTTGACTACTTCGGCAACAAAGCCTTCTTGACGCAGACAGCACAATTGCACCTGGAGCCACTGGTTCACAGCCAGGCTCTGCGCCGTGTCTACTCTATCAATCATAGTTACCGGGCTGAGCCACGCGCTGACCATCGCCATCTTACCGAGTTTGTACTGGTTGAGCCGGAGATCGGCTTCGGGAACCTGCAGATATTGCTGGATATTGAAGAACGGCTGGCGAGTCATATCGTCAAAACAGCTCTGCAAACGCGCCATGAAGAGCTGGAGCTGTTGGGCGCGGACATTGCTATGCTAGAGACGATCAAGCCGCCTTTCCGCCGCATCACTTATGCCGAGGCAGTAGAGCAACTCAATAAGATGGGTATTGCGACCGAGTGGGGCGACGATCTCGACCGCAAGCGTGAGATTGCGATCCTGGAGTGGACGCAGTTCCCCACCTTTATCACACACTATCCGCTCGAACTGAAGTTCTTCAACATGCGGCAGAACCGCGAAGACGGGCGGGTAGTCAACGCTGCCGATCTCTTGCTGCCGGGAGTTGGTGAAGTCTGTGGGGGTGCTGAGCGGGAGGAGGATCCTATCCGCCTGCGCGAGCGCCTCATGAACTCAACAGCCATGAAGCATCTGTTGGCGGCGGGCGGAAGTGCTAAGGATTACGAGTGGTATCTGCAACTACGCGAGCATGACTCTATTCCCTATGCTGGCTTCGGGATGGGCTTTGAGCGGTTGGTACAGTTTATCACTGGAAGTGAAAGTTGCCTGAACTGCGTCGAATATCCGCGCAACAGCGTCCACTACATGCCGTAATATGAAAAGTTCTGAACTGCTGAATCTTGTTCAACAGTTGGGCGTCGTCTCGAACGGGCACTTCGTGCTTAGTTCGGGACGGCACAGCGATGAATACTGGGAAAAGTTCCGCCTGCTGGAATGGCCCCGTGTCACGGAGCAACTCTGCCGGGAGATCGCCTTGCGATATGAAGGGCTTGCAATCGAAGCGGTTATTGGCCCGACCACAGGTGGTGCATTGTTAGCGCAGGAGGTAGCGCGTCAACTCGACACACGCTGCTTGCTTGCCGAACCAGCTTCAAATGGCGGACGAGAACTACGGCGGGGATTCGTACTTCGACCAACTGAACGTGTACTGGTTGTCGATGATGTATTGACGACTGGTCTTTCGCTGCGGGAAACACTCGAAGCAATAAGGCATTTTCAGCCCAATATTGTTGGTATCGAGGTACTTATTGATCGTAGCGGCGGTGAAGCAATCGATCAATTCGGTGTGCCCTGTTATGCCCTGCTGACTGTCTCAGCACGGACATACAGCCCAGATACATGCCCAATGTGCGTTGAAGGCATTCCTCTAGTCAAGCCGGGTACGAGAGGCATCACGCAATAATTTTATGAATTTTCTCGAAAAATTAATAATGGTTTCGCGCCAGCATAATAGCTTGCTCTGCGTAGGGCTAGATCCAGAACCGGATCGCTTCCCTGCTCATTTGCGCAGTATGCCAGTAGCTCAGGCAGTGGTGCATTTCTGTCAGGCTATCATAGACGCGACGGCACCATATGTTTGCGCATATAAACCTAACCTGGCTTTTTTCGAAGTATTAGGCCCCGAAGGTATGTATGTCTTTCAAGAAGTGCTACGTGCTATCCCTGCACCAGTCCCTATTATAGCTGATGCCAAGCGTGGAGATTTGGGCAATACTGCACGCAACTATGCCGCCGCTTTATTTGATGTCTATGGCTGTGATGCTGTAACCGTCAATCCCTACCTGGGTTATGACAGCGTGGCTCCTTTTCTTGCCTACCAGCAGAAGGGGGTGCTTCTTTTGTGTCGCACATCAAATCCCAGTGCTCACGATTTTCAAGACCTGCCGGTACAAGGTGAGAAAGGGCAGGTGAGACCTCTTTATGAGGTGGTGGCGCGGCGTGTGCAATCGTGGAATGAGGCAGGCAATTGCGGCTTAGTAGTCGGTGCAACCTACCCTCAGGAACTCCGTGCTATTCGTGCACTATGCCCCAACATGCCGATCCTTATCCCAGGTGTTGGTGTACAGGGAGGTGATCTAGAAGCTTCAGTGATCGCGGGAGTGGATGCAATGGGTGAAAAGGCAATTATTGCAGTTTCTCGATCAGTGCTGTATGCTGGTAGTGGCAATGATTTTGCTACCGTCGCCGCGAATGAGGCGCGGTTATTGCGCGACCGTATCAACGAGGTACGAAGCAATAGATGAACCTGCAAACTGAACTGGCGCCGCATCACAAAAGTGGTCTGCTTTTACGCAATCCCATCATGACAGCAGCTGGCACATTCGGTTATGGCGTGGAATACGCAAGAATAGCGGAGATACACCGGCTGGGGGCAATCACCTGTAAAGGCACAACACTGTCTCCTCGGAGAGGTAATGAGCATCCTCGCACGCTGGAGACTGCATCAGGCATGTTGAATGCCATCGGGTTGCAGAACCCCGGTATTCACACGGTGATCAAAAAATATGCGCCAACCTGGGCGACATGGCAGACGCCGGTCATCGTCAACATCGCGGGTGAGACCGTTGAAGAGTTTGTCAAACTCGCCGGCCTTCTCGAAGGCGTGGAAGGGGTTGCAGGTATCGAAGTGAACGTCTCCTGTCCAAATGTACTTGAAGGAGGGGCAGTCTTTGGGGCAAGTGAGCAGGCAGTTGCAGATGTCACAGCAGCGGTGCGTCATGCGACGACATTTCCCTTAATTGTGAAACTCTCTCCAAACAGCGGGGATATGCGCCCGACGGCGCTAGCAGCTGCATCTTCCGGCGCGGATGCTGTCTCTCTGATTAATACTATCACCGGAATGAGTATAGATACACGCAGACGTCGTCCAGCACTTGCAAATGGTACTGGTGGGGTATCTGGACCGGCGGTGAAACCTGTTGCGCTACGCCTGGTTTATGAAGTGGCGCGTGAGATGCTGTCATCGCATCTTCAGGTTCCCATTGTTGGTATAGGTGGTATCTGCACCACGAATGATGCGCTTGAATTTCTCATGGCGGGTGCCTCGGCGATTCAGGTAGGAACAATCAATTTTGTTAATCCGCGTGCAGGTATTGAGATTGTGGACGGGGTTGAGGAATTTATGAGGAATGAAGGGATAGGGAATATTGCAGAGATTATCGGGGCTGCCTTGTAGTATTTAGCAGTTGTAGTGGTAGGAGTCACCGAACCAGGTTCCTCAATTTAGTGTGGTGACTCCTGTGTGTGCAAAGATCTAAGGTTTCTAACAAGAAAAACCCAGCTCGAGCCTCTCTCTGCTCTTAGCGAAACTCCGCACTCAATGGTTCGGCTACTTCTTCTGCCAGCCGGTGTACAATCCCCTCTGGGTATGGGGCCCGCAAGTTCAAGATCAAATGTGTTGCGCCTGCTTCAATGAAGCTGCGCACGGTATCTCGTGTTTCGCTTAAATCTTTGAAATTAACTATTAATTGTACCGAACGCTCAATCGTAGCCGGGTCGCGTCCTATGGCTGTGCAATGACTATCAAGTGTTTCATTCTTGTGACGAAAATCCTCAGTACTACTACCGACAAAATTCCAGATGTTGGCATATTGAGCCACTACGCGCAAAGTCAGCCTCTCACCACTGCCACCGATAACGAAAGGCGGGTAGGGCTTTTGAATGGGTTTTGGTTCGCAATAGGCGTCTTTAAGCTGGTAGTATCGTCCATTAAAATCAGGAGCAGTTTCCGTCCACATGCGCCTGATCACTTCACAGGCTTCGGCTAATCGTCCAATGCGCTCTGCTGGAGCATAGAGTGGGATTCCATAAGCGCTGTGCTCAATCTCGTTCCAGCCTGCCCCAATACCGAAATCCATGCGCCCATGCGAAATAATATCTACCGTAGCACCCATATTTGCCAATACCGCGGGATGACGGTATGTATTACCTGTGACCATTAAGCCTACACGCAGGCGTCTCGTTTGAGCTGCAAAAGCGCCAAGCAGTGTCCAGCCCTCCAGGCAGGGCCCGGTGTGATCGGGGCCCAAGGGCATGAAGTGATCGAAAAGCCAGGCGTGTTCGAAAACGGGAACCGTGTCCGCTTCGAGCCAGACACGGAGCATATCTTCGTAGGTTGTATTCTGGGGTGCGGTCTTGATGCCAAACCGTAGATTTGTTTTGGTTGTCATATACTGTGGTATCCTTTACGTTATGTTTTATTAGGGCCGCTCTAATCAGAGCCTGTGTAAAGGATATCATGTTTCTGACTGACTTGCGAATTATTGGGACTCTTGCGAGAGCCTCCCAGTGCGGTTCATATTGGGCGCGATTTATCGCGCCCCTACTAGATGCGTTCGAGAGGAACAAATCCGAGTATGCGCAGGGCGTTGTCCATCGTCTGCACGGTTGCGCGTACCAGTAATGTGCGAAATGCTTTCACACGTTCGTCAGCCTCTTTGAGCATGGGCGGTGTATGTTCGTAGAAGTCGCTAAAGTGCGCCGCCAGTTCGTACGCGTAAGAGGCGAGCATATTTGGTGCGAGTTGGGCACCTGCTTCTGCTAGCCTGCGCGGGAAAGCATCGATGTGCCGAAGTAATTCCCATTCACTTTGCTCCAGCCGTTCGGGCAGGACATCTAGCTGCTCTGGTTCCTGATAATTGGCATAGTGAAGACGGCGCAAGATGCTATTTGCCCGTGCATAGGCATATTGCAGGTAAACGCCGGTATCACCGTTAGGACGTAAGGTCTCATCGATATCCAGGGCGATGATCTGCTGTAGATTGAAGCGGATCATAAAGTAGCGAATGGCCGATGCAGCCAGGATTGCCGCTGTTTGATGCGATAGTTCTCGCTTGCTTTCCACCTCTTGCATCCTTGCAACCGCGGCATTGATCAAATCATCCGCTTTAATTTCAATGCCTTTGCGTCCTGACATAGCATAAGACTCACGACCATCTGAGATATCGACTCCCAGGCGAGCCGCTGTGGCAGCCGACAAGGTAACGACTTCGTAGGCAAGATGTATTGAATTGTCGGCTTGTTCGGTATATCCCAGCCTCCGCAAGCTCTCGTACACGACTTGCTGGAGATACGATTGGCGCACGTCAATGACGTTAATCGCCCGTTTGGCGTGACCGAAACGTTTGGGGTCAGCTTCCTCGGCTATAGAAGCCGTGTCCTGGGGTGTGCGCATCGTCCAGAGCATACGTCCATCGTGCTGGCGGCCCCAGGGGACAAAGTGAAACTCTACCCCTATCTGGGGGTCATCGGCCAGGCCAAACTTCCAGAGTTGATAGGCGATGTCCTTGGCGGTATAAGTCGCGGTGCCGTCTGCTTTCACAAGCACTTTGTCACTGGTGTGCTCGCTTTCAACGGCCTGTCCTTCCCTTTCGCCGAAAGGCAGCACCCAGCACCCTGCTAGCGGACCAGTTTCGGGATGCTCCAACAGGCCTCGCTCGCGTAACACCGCGAAGACGCGTTTCCATAGCCCGGCACGCAGGACTGCTGATTCCCAGGATATTAAGTCATACGAGATATTCAGGCGTGCCATTGTTGCCAGGTGTGCCTCTACAATGCGGTGTGAAAGTTCGGCTGCCAACAGCGGATAATCCGGCCCCTCGGCAGGCTCATCGCCATGCTCAATAGTGCGCAGTACAGCCTTACGCAGTTCCAGCAGTTCTGGCCGGGCCTCATAGGCTTGCCCAACGGCAACGTATATGCGCGAACAATAGTAGTCGAAAGGCTCGCCTGGCAGTTGCTCATTGCCACCTGGAAGCTGTAAAATGCCCTCTTTTAGTAAGATGAAGCCTACGACAACATCTGCGACCTGCACGCCGGTGTCATCGATGTAGTTATCGGCCTCAACCTCATAGCCCTGCGAACGCAGCATACGTACCACAGTATCGCCAATACACGCATTGCGTAGGTGGCCGACGTGTGCGGCCTTGTTGCTATTAATATTGGTATGCTCAACAACCACCTTTGTGTCAATGCCCACTTTATTTCGTCCGAAATCGGCTCCAGCCTCCAGGACACGCTGGATGATGGCCTTACCCGTCGCAGGACGGTTCAGACGGAAGTTAAGAAAGCCTGGCTTTGTAACGGTGATCTCTTCAATCGCGGGATCGTTTATCTCTCGCAGCACCATGGCCAACCGTTCGGCAATTGACAATGGCGGACGCCCTAACTTATTCTTTCCGGCCCAGGGCATGACCGGCATCGAGTAGTCGCCAAAACTACTCTGAGCCGAGAAACGCAGGTCAAGCGGCAACTCTTCCACATCGAAGTTTATCTGCTCTTGCGCAAGATAGGACCTGGCAGCTTGTTTGATTAGACTAGTAAGATGTTCGTGTATATCTTCTTCTGATGATTTCGTCATTTGTTTTGCCTTGCTAGATGTTGTCATCTTCCCTCGCTTCAATCCAAATAAGTACTTGCATAGTATGCTGATTAAGTTATAACCACTATAGCGTAGCTTTCCT
>WNFR01001547.1_pt1 | contig 23995 bp, 23 predicted proteins | sample 5400221 | NCBI WGS metagenome assembly WNFR01 (sample SAMN13153357, study PRJNA577476) | soil metagenome | isolation source: 40 cm soil under Madrone tree | place: USA:California | collected 2016-06-14 | reverse complement strand
AGGTCGGGGCGATGGTCCAGCCTGGTGACTCAGCAGCCTTCGCGCTTCTGCGTACAGCCAATCCCGACATTGTGGCGGATCAGTTCCGCGGCTATGGCGGCACCATTCTCAGCACCACGTTAAGTCGCGATCAACAGGCGAAGGTGGAAAAGGTCTTGAGCAAGAAGGCGGCTTAGGTCCATCCTCCGCACTCACTAGGAGGCGCAGAGAGAACTCATACATACGAAGAGGAGCAAGGGCATGAACACACAAAGCGTAACGGCCAAAGCATACGAAGAGAAGATCAATGCCCAGTTGCAGCAAGTCAAGTCACAACTCGAGGAGTTTGAAGCCGGTGCCAAGGGCAAGATGGCGCAAGCGGAGATTGGAACTATCAACCAACTGAAGGCGAAGCAGCAGGAACTCGAGAAAAAGCGTCAAGACCTGAAGACGGCCAGCGACTCGAAGATAGAGCAAGTCAAGGCTGAGATTGAACCGGAACTTGCCAAGTTAAAAACCTCGTTGGAACAACTCGCCACGAAATTCAAGAAAGCGAGCTGAATAAGTTACCGGGAAGAGGGGAGTCGCAACGAACAGGGCTCTCTTCTTCTCCGATTCTTGAGCGCGGCGCCCAAGTAGCAGCCCCCCGGTGAACACGGCCGATGTATCTGGGCGGCTGATCGGCAAAGTTCAAAGAGTGAGGTGGACTATGGACTACATAACTGATGTAGAGAGTACGCACAAATGCGCTTACGAGCAGTGCCGGTGTCAAATTTCTTCCACGCTGACGTACTGCAGTGCATACTGTACCGACGCCGATGACGTGGAGGAAGTCGAGATCGAATGCAACTGTGAGCACCCTCCCTGCGCTTTGGATTGAGCGCACGTTGAAACGTTAGTGGCTGGTAGAAAACAATGCTGCCTGAAGGAGATGGATTATGAACGCCGTTGTACTATGGCGAAAAGCGCTCTTGAACACCGCCGTTGCGGCGTTCGGTCTCGCGGCGTTTGGGAACCCAGCTCGAGTAGCGGCTCAAGATCAAAACCAAGACCAGGAAGTGCAGATGGGCCAGGAGGTCTTCAATGAACTGAAGGCTAAAGGCGAAATCGTCGAATCCTCTCCGCTATACGATCAGTTACGGCCCATCGCGGACGCCATTACTCGCTCGGCACAGCCGCGATACAACCATCCGTTCAAGTTCTACCTGGTCCACGAAGCTCAACCAAACGCGTTCGCAACCCCAGGCGGCAACGTGTATGTCGTCGATTCGCTTCTTTATTTCGTAAAAAATACCGAGCAGCTTGCCGGAACGTTGTGTCACGAGGTCTCGCACACGATTCATCACGACACTGTGACCTTGATGGAAAAGCAAGACAGGCTGGAGAAGCGGGAAGTCGGAGCGGCGGTTCTTCTGGGTCCGACCCGCGCGCATGTTTTGGCCATTCTTCTCCTCGGCAAACTGCATTCCCTCAGTTACTCGAGAGACGTGGAATCCCGCGCCGACATCACCGGCTCCGACGTGTGCGCCGCCACGGGATACAACCCCTGGGGACTAGTGTGGCTATTCCAGGATTTCGACAACGCCAAGATGGGACAGGTTCCCCAGCTCCTATCAGATCACCCCGGCAACCAAAATCGAGTCGATGGGTTAGAGCAACACTTCCGCAAAAATCCCTCGGTATTTGGAAAGTTCAATTCCGATCCGAGGTCGGCAACACCATTTTCCGTTCCCAAGAACGCAACTGAGGTGTTCCTGCACTGAGATCGACTTAACAGTGCTGGCGGAGGGACGACTCCTGATGCCGGCAGTGCTTAAAGGAGAAAGACGATGACCAATTTTCCGAGTCTCGTCGCTGATGACTTCAAGCAGGCAAGGAAATCACATGTCTAGCCTACATTCAGAATCGCCGAGCAGCTGGTGGAAGCTCGTACTCACTGGCTTATTGGCTTTCGCACTTGGAATCGCAGCCATTCTGCTTCCCGCGAGAATCATGTTCTCGCGTATTTTGGATGTGATTTTTGGCGAAGCCAAACCTTTGTCCGGAAGCATGACCGCCATCGCCGCCCTCCTCGGACTGGTAGCACTGGTGGCGATCGACGGCCTCGTACACCTGCTCGGCACAGGCGTGACCGAAAAGCGTGTCACCAGACTTCGTGGCGTAATAGGAGTGGCAGTTGCGCTCGCTGCGATATTCTGGCCCGGGATGACGGTTTATGTTGCCGTGGAACTGATCGGACTGTGGGCCGTTCTGGTCGGAGTGCTCGAACTCTTCTTCACAAGACGTTCAGGCACAGATGCAAAGGATCGCGTGCGGCTGATCATCGCTGCAATTGCGGCGATCGTGGTTGGCATTGGCATTATGACGTGGGTCTTTGCGGGGGCGGTGGTGATCAGTGCAGTCATTGGTGTTGGAGCCGCAGCTCGCGGAATCAGCCTGATCCTGAGCGGTATTCACCAACGGAAAGACCAGTCTATTGACAGCAGTAAACGGGCGATCGAGCGAGACGCCGCCTGAATCTTGCTTGGAGCTTCAGCGAACACGTGTTCTATCTGTCGCGAAAGCTCGCCTATGCCTCCAGAACCGTCCGCCACCCACAGCCACCTAAGGTTTCACCAAACCGGTGGTTTCAGCGGTATCTTCAGGGCGTGCGCAGGTGAGCGACTTTGCTCGAATCATCATCGACCTCTTTTGGGATGAGGCGGGCAGGGTATCCACAACACAGGGTTTCCTCGAATCTGGTAACCTTCTGGGCGCACGCAGTTTACATTTGGAGGCGTATATGGCAGTAAAGCCCATTCCCGATGGATATCATTCAGTAACTCCCTACCTAATCGTCAAAGGTGCATCGCGCGCGATCGAGTTTTACAAGAAGGCGTTTGGCGCGACCGAACTGATGCGTTTTCCCGGACCGAACGATACCGTGGCGCATGCGGAAATCAAGATTGGCGATTCTGCCGTCATGCTGGCGGACGAAGGCCAAGGCAACTATCGAAGTCCCGAAGCGCTTGGCGGGTCTCCCGTGAGCCTGATGGTCTATGTAGAAGACGTGGACAGAGTATTCGACCAGGCGGTTTCGAACGGAGCAAAAGCCACGCGGCCAGTCGCTGATCAGTTTTACGGCGATCGCGTGGGGACACTGGTTGATCCCTTCGGACACGTATGGTCACTTGGTACGCACGTAGAAGATGTTTCCATGGAAGAAATGCAGCGGCGGATGGCGGCGTTGCCGAAGTCGGCTTGAGTCCAAACGATGTGGAACCCACCCTCTCGCTAAGAAACGCGAGAAGGGTGGGGCACCCGCACTCGACCATGGGGAGGCTTTGTGCGCATGTGGACGATTGTGGTGATTGTGGTTGTCGGACTTGCGGCATTCGTGGTGGGATCGCGACTGCTCTCCGCGAAGGCTGCTCCCGCGGCCGGATCGGCGGCGCCTGAGTTCGCATTAACTTCGCAGGACGGATCTCAGGTCAGCCTGAAAGATTATCGCGGCAAGTGGGTTGTGCTGTATTTCTATCCCAAAGATTTCACTACCGGCTGCACCATCGAAGCGCACAATTTTCAGCGCGATCAGGCGGAATATGCGCGCCGGAATGCAATCATTTTGGGAGTCAGCCTGGACAGCGCGGACTCCCACAAACAGTTCTGCGCGAAAGAAGGACTGAATTTCAAGCTGCTGGCCGATACATCGAAACAGGTATCAAAGCAGTATGGTTCATTGATGAACTTTGGCGTGGCCCAGATTTCTGCACGGCATACATTTTTGATTGATCGCGAAGGAAAGATCGCCAGCGTATACACCAGCGTGAATCCCAGCAAACATAGCGAGGAGATGCTGGCGGCCATTGATAAGCTGGCGAAAGGACAGCCACTGGCAAGAAGGTAATGGGACTTCTCAGTTGGCTGCAGAAGCGCGCTCAGGAGGAGGTAACCGGCACGAGGGTGCTTGTGTGCGGGCTAGGGGCGCAATTCACCGAACTCGTTACGGCCGATGGCCGCATTTGGAATCGGTTCTATCCCTCAGTGACGGCCAATATAGTATCTGAGCTCTCAGAGCTGTTTGAATGCCTCGATCGACGATATGATGCCGTCCACCTATTTTGCCAAGCTTCGCCGCGCGGTGTGATCACAGACGACAAGGGAAGGACGGTTACAGGTACAGACATCATTCAGAAATGCGCCGACCGCGACGTCAAGCTGTTATGGATTGCAAGCGACAACACATCGGAGGCATATATCACTGGTTTTAACGCGAAAGGCAAACGCCTCAACCTTGTCATGACAATTGGACGCCAGGGTGCGAATTTCGGGGGCTCTCTTGAAAAGCTGCTTTCTAGAATGTCCAGGGGAGAAAGGATGCCTGTGGCCTGGAACGCGCTGTGGCCACAAATATCCAATGCCAGCCATCCGGACGCTCCAAACAGCATCTTCTTTGCAGGAAGGGGCGGAGTCGTGCTCTTGCCGTGAAGACGAAGTTAAGTCGCGAACCTTAACGCGACTGAGAATTGATGTTTTATTTTTTTCGTAAATATTGGCTCGCGTAATTAGGAAGGCTGGTTCCTGGGAGTAGACGCGAGTCACTTACCGGATCGCGCGCAACCACGTCGAGTGGGATTACTCCGGCCCACGTCGCGAATGAATAATCCTCTTCATCGTCAATGGGCGGCCCCTGACGGACCTTCGCGGAAAACTCTTCAATCGGCAGGCGGAGCACAGTTGTGGCTTTCAGTTCTTGTTCGTTAGGCTGGCGGCTATCTTTCCAGCGGCCTGGCAAAATGTGCTCGGAGAGGATATAGAGCGCTGCTAGTTTCTCCTCGCGTTCGCGGATTTCGAAAGCCGTGCCGAGGACGACAACTGAACGATAATTCATGGAGTGATTGAAAATCGAACGCGCCAGTACGAGCCCGTCCAGCAGAGTTACAGTCACGCAGACGGGAATTCCATTGCTGGCGTTGCGGAGCATCCGGCTGGCGGCGGACCCGTGAATGTAAAGCATATCGTCCTTGCGTCCATAGCTGGTGGGAATTACGTAGGGCTGGCTGTCAATCGAAAATCCCACGTGGCAAATAAAACCTGCGTCGAGGATTTCGTATACCGCATTGCGATCATAAACGGCGCGTTGAGGTTCGCGAACCACACGGCTGCGTGCGGTGGGCAGGGAAGAGTTGGACATGAGAGGGATGCTCCCGGCAATCGCCAAGAATACAGAATAGAAGATTAACGAACATGGTATCAGGCGGGCGCTTCGGAGCTATAATTTTGGCAACGAGGAGGTGTGGTATGCATCTCTCGAAGCCTCTCTTCTTACTCTTGATCTCGCTCCTGATTTCGGAAGTTTCGCTTTGTGCGAAGGCCGCGGATAATTTTGGTCCTTCACCGGATCCGCAATCTCTCACTGCTCGTCAAAATCCGACTCAAAGTGGACGCTTCGACATGACCCGACACCAGTTTGGATTGGTTAGTCGTGAAGATTTGGGGGCAGGGGACGCGAATGTCTGTTACACCATGCGCAGCTACAAGGTGAAGCGCACGGAGCGACTCAATGACAATGAGAGCGGCGTGACTGGCTATTCAACTTGCGAGATGGCCTCGACATACAAGCTGCGATCAACAGAGCGCGAAGCGGCGCCGAAGCTGAAGTAGTGCACGCCTATTTCGGTGAACTGCAGTGGTCGGCCACTTTTTGAATTTGTTCGACGTCGAGAGCGACCGGGCCGTTCTTCGGCTGTCCCGTGGTCACGCTTCGTTCGCCGGATGAAGGATCAGCGGGGTTGACGTCGCTGGCAATGATCTGCACTTCGTGGCCGACGTAGGTGTCAATCTGCACCCCATTTCTGCTGGCGAGTTTGTACTCCTTCCCCATGGGATCAGCCAGCACGATGCTGCCGCTCGATCGAATTACGCAGCCCTGATATGTCTTGGGATCGCTGCTGTTGGCGTTGGGATCGCGGTTGGCGCGCCCGTCGCGCGTGGGGCTCTCCTGAGCGCAAACACAACCCGAAATCAAAAGCAACAAAATGAGAGTGCGCATAACTCCTCCTCGAGTACTTCCGACGAGGAGAATGCATTCGAGGTTGTATGGATTAACTTACTCATTGTCCCATCCTGTGTCTCCAATGTCGGAGACACAAGGATGGGCGCCCACGAATTACTACTGCAGCGATTTGGGATCAGACCGGTTCTTAGGAGAGGCCTTCGCAAGTTCGGCGTCGAGTTGGTGCGCTGCGGCCGGTGTTCCAACTTTTCCCTCGCGAAGGATTTCTTTTGCGGTGAGCCTTCGTCCGTAGAGTTTTTCGTTGGCGCCATTATCGGGACGCAGTGTCGAACCTTCTAAAGAGATTCCCGCGAAGAGGCCGCGTGAACGCGAGTAGGAAAGAATTTCGGCACGCATCACGACGTCGGTTGCAGCGGTCGCCGTTCGGCCTTTGGGTCCGGCCGCGGCAGCTGCATCCGCGCCCAGCTTGACTTTGCTGCCCATGAGCGATTCAGCGCCGCGCGGATTCATTACCAGCAGAACGAAGTCAGTTGCCTGGCCTCCGAGTTGGAAGCCGATGTTACCGCCCTCGAGAGCGTACATGGCAGGAGGGCCCCATGGCCCGGTGAAGTGCTGGCCGGAGCGGCAGACCATGACGCCGCGTCCATAGCTGCCACCAATGCCGATGGCGAGTTTCACGACTGACGGAAGAACGATCACGCACTCGGCGTCATCAAGCAGGTCTTTGGGAATGTCATCGGGAATGTCGAGGATTTCTTTCAGGACCACACCGGCCGCCTTCACGCGGTCCACTTCTTTTTCGTTCCCCGCCGCAACCGCCAGGGGAACACAGGCAAGCGCGAGCAAAATCGAGATCAACTTTTTCATTGCTTCTCCTTGATTAGGTGAGAGTCATTTTACTCTGGCGCGTGTTCCTAAAAATAGTGACGTGGGACAAGTTCACAAACCAGCATAACTTCTGCCAGTTGGTGACCCCTCTTGTACTCCTTTTGTAACTTGGCGAACCGGCAGCGGTCGCCTAAAGTCAGGCCATTGCAAGAGGTTAGGGACGGAAGTCTTCGGCAAGTGACGTGCATCTAATAGCTGCGTTAGGCCTCTGGCCGTGGCTAGTCGTGCAATTTTTGGACGATATGGGAACGAAGTACACAGGACCGATTTTGTGTCTCGCAATGACCTTCGCAACGGTGGCATTGCCAGCACGTGCGCAAACGTCGTATGTGGCCGCGAGTGGGCTCGCTGTCAGTTCACCGGGCCTTGATTCGACCCAGCCGAACTCGGTCGTCACTATCCAGAAACGGGTTGATGAAGTCAACGTGCTATTTATTGCCATGGACAAGCACGGAAAATTCGTGCGCGATTTGAACAAGAACGACTTCAGCTTCCTGGACGACCACAAGCCGCCGCAAACAATTGTGAATTTTAAGCAGCAGACGGACCTTCCGCTGCAGCTCGGATTGCTGATCGATACGAGCGGATCGGTGCATGGACGATTTCAATTTGAGCAGGATGCCGCGGTAGGCTTCCTGCAGCACACCATCCGTCCGCACTATGACCATGCATTTGTCGTGGGATTTAATGCCCACAATCGCGTGATACAGGACTTCACGGACAACGTCAGCCTGCTCGCCGCCGGAGTGCAACGACTTGAGGCTGGCGGAGGCACGGCGCTTTACGATGCGATCTACTCTTCTTGCAAAGAAAAACTTCTAAAGGACGACTCCGACCGGCCCATGCGGCGCGCCATCATCATTGTCAGCGACGGCGAAGACAATCAAAGCGATCACACCAGGGCACAGGCGATTGAGATGGCGCAACGCGCGCAGGTCATCATCTACACGATTTCGACGGACGACAGCGGTCTGATTCTACGAGGCGATAAGATCCTGCAACAGCTTGCGGATGCCACCGGCGGACGCGCTTTCTTTCCGTTCAAGATGAAAGATATAAAGAGCTCGTTCTCAGCTATTGAAGACGAACTGCGCAGCCAGTACGTGGTTTCCTACCATCCGGCGGACTTCGACGCCGACGGGCGTTATCGCTCGATCGAAATTACCGCGATCAAGAAGGACCTGCAGATAAGAGCGCGCAAGGGATACTTCGCTCCGCAGCAGTAGCTTGCATCTAACTTGTCGGTGCTAGAATCTCCCTAGACAGGCTTTAATTTGAAAATGCCCAGGATCCCGATCGTAATTCTTTCGTTGTTGCTGTGTATCTCTTTGTCCCTTTCCGCTCAGGCCCAAAAGCATGGCAAGACGCACAAAATAAAGGCCAAGGCTGTTCAGCCGGAGCCGCAGCCTGCTACCACCCCCGCCCCGGAGACTCCGCCCACGCCTGAGAAAGGCCCCGCGTCCCCACCAGAAGTTAGTTTTGAGGGCGGACGACTGACCATAGTGGCACGAAACTCTACGATGGGCGACGTTTTGAACGCGGTGAAGCAGAAGACGGGCGCGGCAGTAGAGATGCCGGTGATCTCAAGTGAGCGGGTGGTGGGACGCTTCGGACCCGGCGCTCCCCGCGACGTGATGGCGCAGTTGCTGAACGGATCCCACTATAACTATGTGCTGATAGGGTCGCCAGCCGATCCGGGAGCATTGAACAAAGTAGTCTTGATGGCAAGAGTGAGCGGACCGGAAGCGGCTGCCTCGCAACCACCGGGATCGCAGCCGCCTGGCTTAGAAGGCAACCAGAATCTGCAAGCAGTACCGGACGTAGAGAACGAGCAGAACTCAGAAGAAACCAGCGGCGAAGTACCGCCGGAAGTGCCGCAGCAGGAAGAAGCTCAACCTGACCAGCAAGGTCAGCAGAACGGGCCCGTGGTCAAGACTCCCGAGCAATTGCTGCGGGAGCTGCAGCAGCAACAACAACAGCAGCAACAGGGGCAACAGCAGCAGGATGTACCGTCGGGAGCTCCAGGGCAGCCGCCTCAGTAAGCGTGCTCCGGCGACAGGCTCTCTATCGGCGACCAGTTCGGGACTACGGAGCCTACACTCTCAAAGGCGAGTGAAGTTCCTCTCCGATCCACTTCTCGAAGGAGTTTGACGCTGATATTTGAGAGTTGAAGGCTGAGCTTAGTCGCCGCTAACGTGGGTCTGAGTGGTAGCCAGAACCAGAGCAGGTGCTGACTTGCGGGAGCTATGGGCGAAGGCGTGGAGCAGTCCGATCACGCAGGTGTATGCGGCGGCGATTCCGAGAGCCAATGATCCGGCTACGGTGAAGGTGACGACAAACGCAACTAACAAGTTCCCCAAGTTCGGCCCACTTTCCCGTCGATTGAGCTGCGACAATCAACGGCCTTTAAATTCAGCGCTTTAGATGCGCGGTGCGCTTATCACTCTACCCGCGTTGACGCTCGCCGCTGTTTACAACTAAGATACGTGAGTAGAAGTGCGCATCCCCACTCTCCAACATTTCTGGGGACCCGTCCAATTACGAAGGTTCAATACTCCGTCCCACAATGGCAATCAGGGAAATTTCGGTCCGGGGCGCCCGGCAGCATAATCTCAAGAACATCAACGTTGAGATTCCCCGAAACTCGCTGACGGTGATTACCGGTCTAAGCGGATCGGGCAAATCGTCACTGGCGTTCGACACGATTTATGCCGAAGGGCAGCGACGGTATGTGGAGACCCTCTCGGCCTACGCGCGGCAGTTCCTCGATCAGATGGAACGGCCCGATGTGGACGCAATTGATGGCCTGAGTCCATCCATCTCGATTGAACAGAAGACGACCAACCGCAGCCCGCGATCGACGGTGGGCACGATCACCGAAATCTACGACTATTTGCGACTGCTGTTTGCGTCCATTGGCGTGCCGCATTGTCCGAAGTGCGGCCGGGCGATTTCACGACAGACAGCTGCACAGATCGTGCAGCGCGTGATGGCCCTAACGCCGGAAGATCGAGTGATGGTGCTGGCGCCGATCGTGCGCGGACGTAAAGGCGAGTTCAAAAAAGAGATGGAGAAGCTGGCACAGCATGGCTTCACCCGCGCGCGAATTGATGGTGAACTGGTCAGCCTTGAAGCTGAAATCGCGCTTGATAAACGCAAGAACCACACCATTGAAGTCGTCGTTGACCGATTGCTGGTGAAGGCGAGGATCGAGCAAAGGCTGGAGATGTCGATTGGGCTGGCGATGAAGCTGGCCGGCGGATTAGTGCAGGTGGCGGTTGTTGGCGGTGAAGAACAACTCTACTCCGAGCGGCTGGCGTGTCCGGATTGCGGAATTGATGTGCCGAAGCTTGAGCCGCGGTCGTTTTCTTTTAACAGCGCGTACGGCGCTTGTCCGGAGTGCCACGGGCTCGGGAGCACATACGACTTTGATCCAGCCAAGGTGATCAATGACTGGTCGAAGCCGCTGCTGGAAGGCGCGCTAGGGCCGGGATCAGCTTCGCAGAATTTGATCCATCAAATCAAGATTGTCGCGGCGGCTTATGGGATTGACCTGAGCACACCATTCGAGAAGCTGCCAGAGAAAATCCAAAATCTGTTTTTCTACGGTGAGCCTGAGGGGCGGGGGAAGACGGGTTTTCTCGGGATCTTTGGTTACCTCAAGACTGCGCTGAATGAATCCACGTCGGAAGGTTACAGCGACTGGCTGATGGAGCACATGTCTGCCACCGAGTGCCCGGCCTGCCACGGCAAGCGGCTGCGACCTGAGAGCCTGGCGGTGCGCGTTGAAGGCATGTCGATTGCGGACTTCACGGCGATGCCAGTGTCACGGTCGCTAGAGAAGGCAAGGAGCATTCAGTTGGCTGGCCGCGAGGCGCAGATTGCTGGGCGCATCATGCACGAGATTGTCGAACGTCTGCAATTTCTGAACGCGGTTGGACTGGGATACATCTCCTTGGATCGCTCGGCAGCGACTTTGTCCGGCGGCGAAGGGCAGCGAATCCGGCTGGCGACGCAGATCGGATCCAAGTTGCGTGGAGTGCTCTATGTGCTTGATGAACCCTCGATCGGACTGCATCATCGCGACAATGGACGATTGCTGAACGCGCTGGAAGAACTGCGCGATCTGGGAAATACCGTGCTGGTGGTGGAGCACGATGAAGAGACCATCCGGCGGGCGGATTACGTAATCGATCTTGGACCGGGAGCGGGACGTCACGGCGGCGAAGTTGTAGCGCACGGCACACCGGAAGAGATTACGCGTGTTCCGGAATCGCTTACGGGAGCTTACATTTCGGGGCAGGCCCGGATTGACATGCGTTTGGAACGGCGGCGGATAAACGGGAATGCAATTACCGTCCTCGGCGCACGCGAAAACAATCTGAAGAACGTCGACGCGACATTTCCGCTGGGCTTGATCAATGTTGTTACCGGCGTTTCGGGGTCAGGAAAGTCCACACTGGTGAATGACATTCTGTATCGCTCGCTTGCCAAGACGCTGTATCGGTCGCGCGAAGAGGCGGGCGAGCACAAGGCGATCTCCGGGGCAGAGAATATCGACAAAGTAATTCGCATTGACCAGTCGCCAATCGGACGAACGCCTCGGTCGAATCCGGCGACCTACACTGGAGTGTTCACGCAAATTCGCGATCTTTATGCCATGCTGCCGGAATCGCGTGAGCGGGGATATAAACCGGGGCGGTTCTCCTTCAATGTGGCGGGCGGAAGGTGCGAGGCATGCCAGGGAGAAGGACAGCGGCGCATCGAGATGAATTTTCTTCCCGATGTGTATGTTGTGTGCGAAGTCTGCGGTGGGAGGCGCTACAACCAGGAGACGCTGGCGGTGAAGTACAAGGGACATTCGATTGCCGATCTGCTGGAGACGCCGGTTTCAGAGGCGCTGCCGGTGCTGGAAAACATCCCGCAGGTCAGACAGAAGTTGCAGACTCTGGTGGACGTAGGTCTTGGATACTTGCACCTCGGGCAGTCTGCGGTGACGCTCTCGGGCGGTGAAGCGCAGCGGATCAAGCTAGCCAGAGAATTAAGTAAGCGGCAAACCGGGCGCACACTCTACCTGCTGGATGAGCCGACCACAGGGCTGCACTTCGATGATGTACGCAAACTGCTGGACGTACTGCACCGGCTGACAGACCTCGGAAACACGGTCATCATCATTGAACACAACCTTGACGTGATCAGGAATGCCGATTGGATTATTGATCTTGGGCCGGAGGGCGGTGAAGAAGGCGGAAGGATTGTCGCCCAAGGCACGCCCGAGCAGGTGGCGCGAAATAAAAAGTCCTATACAGGCCAGGCCTTGGCTCATTATTTTGCGGCGAATGGAAGCGTGGCCATCAGCCATCAGCCTTCAGCCGTCAGCTAACCCATGGAGGTGGAGGCTATGCTCCCGCCACATACAGGGCCTAGGCCGCCATTTTTTCGTGTAGATTCAAATTATGTCTTCAAATTCAGGATGGCCTCAAGCCATGCCGGAGACGCCTCCGCTGCCCGCGCCCGCACAATTGTCCGGGACAAACGATTTGCACGAGAATCCGCCGTGGAATGGCTGGGACGTGCTGCGGATCGGGCTGTTGATGTTCGTTGTTCCTTACATGCTCATCCCATTCGCCGGCTTGGCCGCGCAAAGACTCTTCTACCGGGGGTTGCCCTGGATTAGTGTCGCCCAAAAGCCCTGGCTTGCGTTGTCAACTCAGTTTATTTGGTATGCGGTGGTTGCGGTTTACATGATTGTGTTCGTCGAAGGCCGATTTCATCAGTCATTTTGGGAGGCGGTCCGTTGGAACTGGCCTCCACGGCGTAACTGGCCCTTTTTAGTTCTGTTGGGGATGATCCTGGTTTCTTTGCAGACGCTGGTGCGTTTTTTTCACGTTCCCAAGCACATGCCGATGGAAGAGTTTTTGAGCACTCCCATTGCGGCATTTATGACGGGAGTGCTGGCCATCAGCCTTGGGCCTCTCATGGAGGAGTTGTTTTTCAGGGGCTTTCTTTACCCAGTTGTCGCGCGCCGATTCGGTGTGATATCAGGTGTAGTCGCAACCTCGATTGCATTTGGCTTTATTCACGCGGCCCAGTTGGCGTTTGCCTGGGGGCTGGTCTTCATCATTTTCCTGGTCGGAGTGGTTCTCACGATCGTTCGCGCCAAGACGCGGTCTGTGGGATCAAGTCTCCTGGTACATGTCGCTTACAACTCGACGCTGGTACTGTCGGGAGTGCTCTCCAGCCATCACCTGGATAAGATTGTGCACTAGCACTTGTGGCAGCCGCCTGCTCGTGTTCCCTGCATGCTATCTTAGAAATTCATGCTTTCCGCACGTCAGGAATTGCTGCGTTTGCTGGCCACAAAGTCGTTTCGGCTGGGTGAGTTTAAGCTCTCCTCCGGAGGAACCAGCGACTACTACATCGATTGCCGGACGACAACCCTTGATGCACGTGGCGCGCAGTTGACGGGGAAAGTTTTTTTGGACGAAATCCAGGCTCGCGGGTGGAGAACCGAAGCCATCGGCGGACTCACCATGGGAGCGGACCCGATCGTTGTAGCGGTTGCGGTTACCAGTGGAACCGTGCACGGGTTCCTGGTGCGGAAAGCAGAGAAGCAGCATGGCACCACACAGAGGATTGAAGGCTTTCGAGGTAAGGGTGCGCGGGTTGCGATTGTGGACGATGTCTGCACTACGGGATCGTCCACGGTTCAAGCGATTGAGGCGGCGCGCGAATTCGGTTTCGAAATTGCAGGAGTGATGTGCCTGGTGGAGCGTGAGGAAGCAGGCGGGCGCGCAAGCGTGGAGAAGGCTGCGGCTCCGGCGCCATTTGTGGCGGTGTTTACGGCAACTGACGTTAGGAGAGAGCATTTAGCACTCAACATTCAGCCGTCAGCTAACCGCCCTCTCGCCAAGAACGCGAGAAGGACGGGGCACCCGCAATGATTTAGTGCTCCGATGATTCAATGATTCAATTCTTATGATCCAAACCCTGGAATGGACGGAAAGCGGTGTTCGCTTTATCGATCAGACAAAGCTGCCGACGGAAGAAACCTACGTCAATTGCACGACCTATCAGGAAGTTGCTGATGTGATTCGCAATATGGTGGTGCGCGGGGCTCCGGCGATCGGGGTTTCCGCCGCAATGGGAATCGCGCTCGGTGTAAAGAACTCAAAAGCCGGGAATGTTGGCGAACTGAAGCGGAAGTTCGATGAAATCTGCGATCTAATTGGGAAGACGCGCCCGACCGCGGTCAACCTGTTCTGGGCCATCAAGCGGATGCAGCAGAAATTCGAGACTCTGCGGGTGCGCCCGCTGCCGCAGATCAAGCAAGCGCTGATCGAAGAAGCGCAGCGCATGCACGCTGAGGACATCGCGATCAACCAGGCAATGGGCCGACATGGCGCAACCTTAATGCCGGCCAGCGGCGGAGTTTTGACGCACTGCAACGCCGGCGCGCTGGCGACCTGCGGCTACGGTACGGCGCTTGGAGTAATTCGTGCAGCGGTCGAGGCGGGGAAAAAGATACAGGTCTATGCAGACGAGACGCGTCCGTTTCTGCAAGGCTCGCGGCTGACGGCATGGGAACTCACTAAGGACAATATTCCGACCACAGTGATCTCTGACAACATGGCTGGGGCTATGATGCGACAAGGCAAGATCGCAGCCGTGATCGTTGGCGCCGACCGCATCGCCGCCAACGGGGATGTTGCCAATAAGATTGGTACTTATAGCGTCGCGGTGCTCGCCAAAGAACACAATCTGCCCTTCTATGTGGCTGCCCCGATTTCCACGGTGGACTTGGAAACTCCGGACGGAAGCACGATTCCTATCGAGCAGAGAAATCCTGCAGAGGTAACGCACTTTGCCGGGAAGGCGATCACTCCGGCGGGGGTGCAGATTGAAAATCCCGCGTTCGATGTGACTCCCGCGAAATACGTTACGGCAATCGTGACCGAACGGGGAATCGCCCGGGCGCCTTATGAGCAATCGTTGGCAAAGCTCGTGCAGGGGCAGCAAACCGCAACAACTATCTAGTTTTTTCTCCATTACAAAGGTAATCGGCGCCTGCCGGTTTGAACGGATTTTCCTGCCGAAATCCATTACAACCTAACCAGGAGTGTGTCTTTCGCCGGAGGTCAGATGTCGCAGGTTAGGCAAGAGCAACCATCAATGCTGGCACGAGCCGAAGAGATCCAAAGACAAATCCACGACTTATCCAGCCGTGACCTGCAGTTGTGGTCCATTGCGACTCTGATCGTCCTCGTTCTGACCGCTGGATTTCTTGCGCTGATTGCACCGAATCTGGTGTGGGCAGAGCGCATGATCCGGATTGAGCAAGCGTTTTTGCCGCAACTGGGCTTTGGGCTAGTGTGCCTGGTCGTGCTCTTCAATATTTATCTGTTAACACAACGAACCACGCTCAATTCCACCCGCAAAGCCCTGATCAGTGAACTGGTTTTGAACGAGCGACTGGAAAGCCTGTCCTTAATCGATCCTCTTACTCAACTTTTGAACCGTCGCGCGCTCAATGAGTTGATTTCTCACCAGTTGGCCCGTGCAAACCGGGGCGGCGAACCTCTGACCTTCCTGGTAATGGACCTCACCGGTTTTCGTGATCTGAACGCGAAGCTGGGGAGTATGGAAGGCAACCGTGTGCTGACCGAATTTGCCAGGATATTGAAGAACGTTTTTCGTGGAGGCGACCTGGTTTTTCGTCAGGGCGGAGACGAATTCCTAGTGGTGATGCCAGACACGAACGAAGAACATGCGGAATATCCGTTACAGCGTTTGCTCAAGTCCGTTGAGCAATGGAATGACGAGAACGGCAAGGTTTATCAGCTTGCGTTCACCTGGGGAATGGCCGGCTACGTGACCGGGACCAGCCTGGAAGACGTAATGCGAACCGTGGATCGGAAGCTCTATCAAAGGATGCACAATCTGGCGCCGGTTTTTTGAGGGCAGCACTAAGCAATTAGCATTTGGCCTTGCCAGAGCGGGAGCATTCAGCACTCGGCATTCAGCCCTTACATATCTGGGTAGAAATTCAGAGACGCTAGAGCTCTGCTTCAGAGTTTGGCGGCTGCCGCCTGATCAAGAAACCAGATCAGTTCTCCATCCGTTGGTCGAACCTTTTGGCAGGGGAGATCAGCGGAAGGATCCTTCAGCGCTCTTCGTACCATTTCTGATTTTTCCCCACCGCTGACCAGGAACATTACGCAGGCGGCGCTATTCAGAACTGGGTAAGTGAACGTGATGCGAAACGCGCTGAACTTCTCCACCCAGTTTGCAACCACCCAGTGTTGCTTTTCCTCGAGTGCCGTCGTGCCAGGGAATAGTGAGGCACTATGGCCGTCCGGCCCCATTCCCAGGAGAACAAGATCAAAGCGCGGGAATGATCCTGGAGAAGGCTGGAAAAAATTACGGAGAGTTTGTTCATAGGCCAGAGCGGCTTGTCCCGCATCCGGCATCTCTGCCGGAATTCGAAATATGTGGTCTGCAGGAATCGCGAGCTTTGAGAAGAGAGACTCGTTTGCTATCCGGTAGTTGCTTTCCGAATCAGTGGGTGGCACGTGCCGTTCATCACCGAAAAAGAAGAAGACCTTCTGCCAATCGAGTTGGGTGGAGAAATTCTTTGCCAGCTCCTGATAAAGGCCTGCCGGAGTCGAACCGCCGGAGAGCGCTACTGTGAATCTTCCACGCTCGCGAATTGCTCGCGTTCCCAGACCGGAGAAGTTTTCGGCGGCAGCGTGAAACAAATGCTCAGCCGCTGCGAAGATGCGGACTTGAGGCTCCGATGGCATGGCTACGCTGCAGACTCGATCATTGCGCAGCGCGCGGCCCCCAGCAGCGCCAGCTTGTCGTTTGTAATCACTTTCAGCGGGATGATCTCCATCAGGTGCCGCAAGCGGCCCTTCGCCAGAAACGATTCAAGGAAGAGCGGGGTCGCAAGCTTGGGCAAAATTTTGGGAGCAATTCCACCCGCCAGGAATACGCCACCAGTGGCCTTGAACTTTAGTGCAATATTGCCGGCTTCTGCGCCATATACAGAAATAAAAATGTCGAGTGCCTGCTCACTGAGCGGACACTTGCCGTCCACCGCCGCCTGTGAGATCGCCGCGGCGGGATCGGTCTTCTGCATCTCGTCGCACAGCCAGCGAGGCACTTTGCCTCGCCCGGTGTCACGCAGGAATTCAAATACATTCACCAATCCCGGGCCAGACACGACACGCTCGTAGCTGACATGCCCATAGCGTCCGCGCAGATAACGGAACAACTCAAGTTGAAGATCGTTGATTGGGGCGAAATCACAGTGCCCACCTTCAGACGCGAAAACGTGGTGACGCTCGCCGTCCCAGCAAAGGCCAGCTTCGCCGAGACCGGTGCCAGCAGCGATCAAAGCTTGGTTGCCGACGCAGCTTTCCTTCACATGACTGAGAGTGACCAGATCGTCCGCTGCGAGAGCGCCAACTCCCCAGCCGGTGGCTTCAAGGTCATTGATCAGCGTCGCCTTGTTGATGTTGAGTTCCTCGGCCAGATGCGCCGACTCGATAATCCAGGGAAGATTGGAGGCCTCCACCTTCCCATTCGTAACCGGGCCTGCGACGCCGAAACATGCCTGAGCAGGCTGAATACCCGAAGTTTGAACAAATTCAGTGACAATCTGGTCCAGTCCGGAATAATGCCGGCTGGGGAAGATGGTTGCGGCCACCAGGTTAAACTGCCCATTACGAACATCAAAAAGCGCCAGCCTTGCGTTGGTACCTCCGATGTCGCCAGCCAAAATCATCTGTCGAAGTTCCTCCAATGTCGTCCGTCGCGATCCAGCAACTCATCCGAATCTTTAGGTCCCCAACTGCCCGCCGGATAATTGGGAAAATTGCGGGGTGGCAGGGCCTTCCAAACATCCAAAACCGGGCTGACAACGCACCAACCAGCTTCCACCATGTCGGCGCGCTGGAACAGGGTTGCGTCGCCGATCATGCAGTCATGCAGCAGCCGCTCATAACCAGTGCTGGGCTGGGTGCCGAAATAGTCAGCGTATTTGAAATTCATGTCCACGCCGCCGAGCCGCATGATCGGACCCGGAACCTTGGCCGCAAACTGTAGCGAAATGCCCTCCTCGGGCTGGATGTGAAGGACCAGTTGATTGGGCATCAGATTCTCTACCGGAGTATCGCGGAAGAGGACAAAGGGAGCACGGCGGAACTGGATCACGATCTCCGTTGTCTGTGCCGCCAGGCGTTTTCCAGTACGCAAATAGAACGGGACGTCGGCCCAACGCCAGTTATCTATGGCGAGCTTCATGGCCACAAAGGTCTCGGTGCGCGAGTCAGGTGGAACACCGGGCTCCTGGCGATATCCCGGCACAGGGTGACCTTCGATGACGCCCGGGCCATATTGGCCGCGGACCGTGCGGCTCAGGACCTCCTCGGAACTGAGGGGCTGGATAGCGTGCAAAATCTTGGCCTGCTCGTCGCGGACCGCATCCGCCCGGAACGAGACCGGCGGCTCCATCGAAGTGAGGCTGATGAGCTGCATGATGTGGTTGGGGACCATATCGCGCAGTGCGCCGGCCTTATCGTAGTAGCCGCCCCGTGTTTCGACACCTACCGTTTCGGCGACAGTAATCTGCACATGATCAATGTAGCGGCGGTTCCAGATAGGCTCGAAAATTCCATTCGCAAACCGAAAGGCCAGGATGTTCTGGACGGTTTCCTTGCCGAGGTAATGATCGATCCGGTAAATCTGCTTCTCGCTGGCGTATTTTAGAAGTTGCTGATTCAGAATTCTCGCGGATTCAAGATCGCGCCCAAACGGCTTCTCTATGATCACGCGCCGCCAGTAATGATCTTTCTCTTCAAGCAACTCTACCGCCGCCAGCTGCTCGACAATCTCCCCGAAAAAATCGGGCCCGGTTGCGAGATAGAAAAAAAAGTTCCCGTGCGTGGAATGCTCTTTGTCGAGCTTGTCGAGAGTTGTCTTCAATTGCGCATACAGATTCTTGTCATCGAACTCGGCACTGATGTAGTAGAGACGCCGCAAAAACCACTCCCAGATATCGGGATCCAGGTGATTGCCAGCGTAGTTACGGATGTCTTCTGAAAGTCTGTTGCGAAAGTCCTCGACGGACATCTTTGTATGTGCGACACCCAGGATCGCGAACTCCCGAGACAGCAGGTTTGCCTTCGCGAGGTTGTACAGTGCAGGAATGAGCTTGCGGCGAGTCAGGTCCCCCGCTGCACCGAAAATCACCATAATGCAGGGATCGGCGGGACGCCCGGAGCTGCGCTGCTGGGGTCGAGAGAGCACTTCCGCTTGTGCCATTCACTTTTCTCCGGAGCTAGGCAGTTTTCTTTCCGACTACCGGTTCGATGTGTCCGCCAAACTTTTGCCGCATGGCGGAGAGAATCTTTTCCGCGAAAGTGTGTTCCTGGCGCGACCGAAAACGTACGAACAATGCGGCCGAGAGAACATCCACCGGCACGGCTTCGTCAATCGCGGCTTCGATTGTCCATCGGCCTTCGCCGGAGTCCTGAACGAACCCGCTGTATTCGGAAAGTGTGGGACTGTCTGTCAGCGCCATGGCCGTGAGGTCCAGCAACCAGGAGCTGATGACACTCCCGCGCCGCCAGACTTCGGCGATGTCGGGCAGGTTCAAATCGTATTGCTGATCTTTGGGGAGTTCCGGCTTGTTCGCGTTGCGAAAAATATCGAAGCCTTCCGCATAGGCCTGCATGATTCCGTACTCGATTCCGTTATGCACCATTTTCACAAAGTGGCCGGCGCCCGAGGGGCCGCAATAGACGTAACCTTCTTCAGCGGTACCAGACAATTTTTCGCGTCCCGGAGTACGGGAAATGTCGCCGCGGCCGGGGGCCAGAGTCTTAAAGATGGGATCGAGTTGTTGAATGACTTCCTTTGGGCCACCGAGCATCATGCAATAGCCGCGTTCCAGCCCCCAGACACCTCCGCTGGTTCCGACGTCCACGTAGTGAATACCTTTATCGCGAAGCATCTTGGATCGGCGAATGTCGTCTTTGAAATACGAATTGCCGCCGTCGATCAGGATGTCGCCGGCTTTCATCCGCTGCGCGAGGGCCTGAACGGTAGATTCGGTGGCACCGCCGGCCGGAACCATAAGCCAGGCTATACGCGGAGAGCCGAGCTTGGAACAGAAGTCGTCGAGCGATGACGAAGGCGCCGCGCCCTCAGTAGCCATCTCCTTGACAGTGTCAGGGCTGAGATCGGTGACCACAACTTCATGGCCTCCGCGAATGAGACGGCGTGCCATGTTCGCTCCCATTCTGCCTAAGCCAACCATTCCGAGACGCATACGTACCCCCTCGTCATTCGAATCCGAGCAGCAGCTTCCTTACACCTGAAAGTGTTCGGAATGACAATACCTGGAATTTGTTACAACCTTAGCTCAACGCTTCCGTTACTGACCTTGACAGCTCCGAGAGGCCTGCTTTCACATCCTTGCCCAAGTGCACACGCAATGCGCGCCGTCCGCGGTCGGCGAGGACCCGGAAATCGCCGCGGGCTTGTGCCGCTTTTACAATTCCAAACGTATATTTCTGTCCTGGTACCGGTACATCGACGGCGTCGTCGCACGTGATCTGAAGAAGCACTCCGGTATTCGGCCCGCCTTTGTAAGCTTGTCCTGTCGAATGCAGGAAGCGGGGGCCAAATCCCAGGCAGGTTGCGACGCGCTTGCTGTTCCGAACCGCGTGCCGAATCTCCTGCAGCTGAGCTTCGTGCTCATCGTTCATTTCTACATACGCCAGTACAGCAAAGTAATCTCCCTCACCAATGCGACCCAGATGAGCGCGCAGATAATCGCCGAGAGATTTCCCGGCTCCCAGAGCGCTGGCGTTCTTGGGATCGGTGTAAAGCTTGATGCTGTTGTTCTCGAAAATAGGCTTTTCGGCGGGAAGGGAACCGGTCTTTTCGTATTCGCTGGTCAGCTTACGGGTTTCGATCTTGCTGGCTTCGACGTCGGGCTGATTGAACGGGTTGATGCCAATGATCGAACCAACGACTGCAGTGGCGATCTCCCAACGGAAGAATTCCTGGCCGAGATCGTAGGTGTCGTTTACTGAGATTCGAATCACCGGGTGCCCGGCATTTTCAAGTGCTGCGATCTTTGCGTCCTGCTCAGGATCTGGAGAGGCCGCGAAACGAAGGTAAGCAAAGATGCGGTCTTTGCCGTAGGTGGCGGGCGCCGCAAGTCGTTCCCGATCCACTGGAATGATGCCTTTGCCCTGCTTGCCTGTGGATTCCGCGATCAGTTGCTCCAGCCACGCGCCGAGGTCAGAGATGGCGGGCGAGGCGATGATTGTCAACTTGTCGCGACCGGCTTTCGCTGCCACGCCGAGGGTAATTCCGAGAATCACCCCTGGATTCTCCTCGACAGGCACTGATGCGGCGCAGGCCTGGACCATCTCTTCGGCGCGGTCGAGAAATTTTGGGACGTCCAGCCCCATCACCGCCGCGGGAACAATACCGAAGTTCGATAACGCGGAGTAGCGGCCACCTATGCTGGGATCGCCGTGGAAGATGTGACGAAACTTGTCGCCCTCTGCTTCCGCCTGTAGTTTTGAACCGGGATCCGTGATGGCGATGAAACGGCTGCCTGCCTTCTCGGCGCCGACGACCTGCTTCACCCGTTCGAAGAAATACTTTTTGAAAATGTTTGGCTCGAGCGTGCTGCCGGATTTGCTGGAAACGATGAAGAGCGTCTTTGAGAGATCGACCTTCTTCTCGAAGGCCTTGACTTGCGCCGGGTCGGTGGAATCCAGAACACGTAATTGAGGGAAGCCCTGAATCCGGCCAAATGTCTTGGCCAGGACTTCGGGACAAAGACTCGATCCACCCATGCCGAGCAGGAGAACGTCGCTGAATCCCTCTTTGCGAATTTCTTCGGCTAACCGCTGGAACTGGTCTTTCTTGTCGAGTTGCTTTTCGGTAATGTCCAGCCAGCCGAGCCACTGTGATTCGTCGCTGTTTGTCCATAGCGATGCATCACGTTGCCATAACCGGCGGACTTTTCCTGCGGCTCGCCAGTCGTTCACCGCTTGTTCTACTGCTTTGCTAAGCAGATCGGGCAGCTTCGAAGTCTGTTGATTGATCTTCGGAGTGGTCCCGCCCTGAGTGCTCTTTTCCACTGCTGCGAGCAGCTTGTCGAAGGCTTCTTCAAAGAGGCGGACGCCGTCGTCGGTGAGCTTGTCAGTGACTTGGTCGATGGAAATTCCGACTGCGGCGAGATCCTGCATTACCTTCTTCGCGCCATCAACATCTTCCGTCAGAGTCTCTCGGGGTTTGCCGTGGTCACGAAACGCGTCGAATGTCGCCGGAGGAATGGTGTTGACCGTGTCCGGTCCGATCATCTCCTGGACGTAAAGAATGTCAGGGTAGGCAGGGTTTTTCGTACTGGTGCTGGCCCAGAGCACGCGCTGAGTTTGACCGCCTTGCGCCCTTAGCTTGTCCCAGGCGGCTCCGGAAAAAATATTGAGGTAGCGCTGGTAAGTGAGCTTGCCATTCGCAATCGCAACTTTCCCCAGCAGACCCTTAAGTTTTTGTTCTTCCTGGGGGTTCTTCGCGGATTTCACACGAGCAGAAAGTTCGGCATCGATAGAATTGTCAATCCGGCTGATGAAGAAGCTGGCGACGCTAGCAACACGTCCAGGTTCTCCGCCGCTGGCAGCGAATTTCGCGAGCCCGCGGATGTAAGCTTCGGCGACACGTTGATAGACCTCTTGCGAGAACAGCAATGTAACGTTGACGTTGATGCCTTCACTGATCAACTGCTCGAATGCCGGAATGCCCTCGGCGGTGCCGGGAACTTTGATCATGATGTTCGTGCGGTCCACCGCCTTCCACAAACGGCGGGCTTCTTCGAGCGTGCCCTGTGTGTCGCGGGCCAGGTATGGCGAGACTTCCAGGCTGATATAGCCGTCGCGGCGCTTGGATTCCTGATACACCGGTCGCAGAAGATCAGCGGCGTCCTGAATATCGCGAATGGCGATGAGTTCATAGCGCGCCTTGGCGTCGAGCTCAGGGCGATTTTTTAACGACGCAAGAATGTCAGCATAGTCGGTGCTGCCGGCGATGGCTTTTTCAAAGATCGCAGGGTTTGAGGTCATGCCGCGTAGGCCGTCTTCCTCAATCAGGCGCTTAAGTTCACCGCTGGTGATTAAGTCGCGGCGAATGTAATCGAGCCAAACGGACTGGCCAAACTTCAGCAGATCTTTGAGTGGATTGGTGGCTTTCGCGGTGTCGAGAACTCCCGTGGGCTGCATACTTCACCTCGTTATTTCGATCGCGCCAAAACTTCTCTGGCGGCTTGGACGACATGGTCCGTGGTGAATCCGAATTTCTTCATTAGATCTTTGAGGGGGGCTGACGCGCCAAAGGTAGTCATGCCGATGATTGCGCCCTGGGATCCAACGTATCTCTCCCAGCCGAATACCGAGGCGGCCTCGACCGAGACGCGGGCTTTGACCTCGCGCGGAAGAACCGACGTCTTATAGGCATCATCTTGCTTATCAAAAATGTCGGTCGAAGGCATGCTGACGACGCGTACGCGGACGCCCTCGGTAGTGAGTTGTTCATACGCAGCCACGCAAAGTGATAATTCGCTGCCGGTGCCGATCAGGATGAGCTGCGGTTTTCCATCCTTTGCGTCAGCAAGAACATAACCGCCCTTCGCCACGCCTGAGGCAGCCGCGTACTTCGAGCGGTCAAAAGTCGGCATGGCTTGACGACTCAGCACCAACGACACCGGCTCGTGCTTAAGCTGCAGGATTACCTTCCACGCCTCGACGACTTCATTGGCATCACCCGGACGCATCGTGATCATCCCTGGCATGGCGCGCAGGGACGCCAATTGCTCGATCGGTTGATGCGTGGGGCCGTCTTCGCCCAGGCCGATGGAATCGTGCGTCAGCACATAAATCGTGGGGATTTCCATGATTGCGGCCAGGCGCATGGAAGGCCGCATGTAATCAGTGAAGTTGAAGAACGTGCCGCCGAATGCGCGAAGTTTACATAACGCCATGCCACTGAGAGCAGCGCCCATGGCGTGCTCACGAACACCGAAGTGAAGATTGCGTCCGCCATAGCTTCCGG
>WNFR01004417.1_pt1 | contig 24011 bp, 33 predicted proteins | sample 5400221 | NCBI WGS metagenome assembly WNFR01 (sample SAMN13153357, study PRJNA577476) | soil metagenome | isolation source: 40 cm soil under Madrone tree | place: USA:California | collected 2016-06-14 | reverse complement strand
CTCGGCGGTTCCATACACCAAGATGTGTTTCAAGATGCGACAACCCTTGATACGCTGTGCAGGTATCGCGATGGCTGGAGGGAATGGCCGTTGTCAGCTTCGGACGGTGATCTCGCAATGCTTGCACAAATGACGTCTGAAGGACTTGTAAGTCACATTCATTGTCATTGCGAGACGGGACGAATTGTCGATCGAACGTGGTACCTTATCAGGTAGATTTTAAGGTTGACATCACGGGCGCTAAAGCGGCCCGCAATGAGATCGACTGGAACAGCAAAAAAGCAGGTGAGTACAATTGGCTTCTCTGCCGTTCCATTCAATGAGGAGTCTGCCAACTTAGATGATGACCACATCGAGACCACAATATTTACGCGTTTTGTGAGTACATCTGACGCGGGCGACGTCCCCGACAGTAGGCCCGGGAGCCCCTCATCTGAAAACGATGAAAGCAACACTGGACATGGTAAAACTCTTGAGGGCACAGTCGCTTGCTGTCGAAAATTTTCCGACGGTCTGGTGAACTGTAACTCATGCCTGAACCTCGCACTTAGCGAATGGTTCGCCAAGTCCGACGCGAAGGAACGTCAAGTATGCCGGCGCGTTCTAAATATCCTTGAGACGGCTGGCCCTGCTGGTCTCGACGTGAATGCTCTTGTAGTAAGCGCCCATTAACAATTTTGGTAAACGACGAGCTTAATGCGCAATTCAACCAGACAATGTCCATAGAACAAGACGAACTAGAATGCGTGGTATCGGTCTTAGAATCTCTGATGGACAACACCATACCTCTCGTTGTTCGTGTGGGTCATGTTCGGTCACGCATCGTGTGTTCGAGACAGTCATCTCCTTGGACGGTTGTGGTCGTTGAAGAGCCCCGGATAAATGTACTCCCACGTCGATGGTTAAACCCATTAGGGGAGAAAGTACGGGAAACATGGCGCGCCGCATTGCGGGCAGTGATCGGCATTGTGGTGTTTAGACCAGGTGTCTCTCAGGTGAGCGTTCGAACCAAAGCACCAGCGCAAGAAACTAGCTGACAACTGAGGGGAAATGTAGGCCGAAATCGTATGGCGACTACGATCTGTGTATGACGAGGCTGAAGTGATCGAGGTGTTACGGCAGCTTCATGAGGATGGGTTTTTGCGGCTACGAGTAGGGAGTGAGCGGATCTGGTCAGTTGGGTTAGTTCCAGTGAGGGAGAATGTTTTCTGGTTTTTAGGAGATAGAAGTTGGTATCAGGCTGATGTACTGACTTGATGTACCGCCTTGACGACAAATCTTATCTCGTCGTCAAGTAGCCGACCACTCTCACTCCCACTCCCACTCTAACTTTTCTTCTATCGTCGCTCACTCGGCGGGGCCGTGTTGGTTGATCTTTTGCAGCTCAGAGAGTTGGCATTGTTTTTATACCTTTGTTTTTATATGCCCCAGCGGCCTTACACTTACTGACTTCCCTTCCCTACTGGTATGTATTCACTCATGTATACATCGACATCCTTATCCATTTCCATGTCGTAGAGTAGTAACAAAAAGATACCCTACGATGCATCTTAAACACGCTCTGGCACCAGTTACCAGCTCGAAGCTCGTCGTGCGTTCTCTTTCCCTCGCTGCTCGGGTGACTCTTCCACTCTGAGATATTCTGATACCCTTCTCAGTGGGACAGGGTTACCGCATCACGACTGGCAATCGCCTACTTTGTCTTCTCCATCCTTCATTGTACAGTTCAGGTCTTCTTTCAGTTTGAGGCGTTTTATGTCAACAAACATGCTGCTGACTTCCTCTCCGGGCTTATCAACACTGGCAATGCTACCTTCCCCGGATTCTTTGTCCTTGGATCGCAACTCCGCTTTTGTGATCACGTCCCGACTTCTTTCAGCACCCAATCTTGTCAGGTTGTCTGGAACGGAACATTTGGTGAAAAAGGCGACGACAGATCTACCGAATTCTCTACCGAATTCGAGAGCAGCAACGACGACAATTTCACGCTTCATTCTTCGACCGCTCCAACATCGCCACCAGTCCCATTATCGCACACACCACCTTTTACGTCCCGTTCAGGTTCTGACCTAGGTCCATTCAAGGGGAAGAGGTCCTTATTTTCAAAACCTCAGGTTAAAATAGCCAGCTATAGTGCCATTGCGTTAAACGGCCAGACGGGCGTTACGTTGCAGAGTTTCGGGAATGACGGGAAGAATGTCACGCTCGATAATAAATGCCTTGTTTCCCTCAATTGGCCTGTGCAGACGTAAGCTGGCTTTTCCTACAGTCCGTATGGCTGCTAAATTCGGCGCCTACTCAGACTAAGAAACACAAAGCGCGAAGATATTGCGTTTATTGGCTTCCAATTCTGGGTGTTGGGAGTGTCTTTAGTTGCTCTGCTCAATGAGTCGATCCCACACATGTATGTCTGGGTCTATCACGCCTGGGTTTCGCTCTTACCCATATTGATTTAGCATCGCGACCGCTCTCATGCACCTGTCATCAACTGCGTGGGGAGCCTTCCAGATTTACAACACAAACCTATTTCACAACCAGTTCACAAGGCTGACAACCAATGGCGCCTGTCAAATCAATCTTCTACCCAACTACTGGATTGCACGTTCTCACGCCGAGATCCCAAGTCTAGCTTTCAATGCTGCGGCTTTGCTCCTTTCCTATTTCCTCACGGTCAAGCTTATCAAGGTAATTGCTCAGTAGAAGGAATTTGATATGGATGAACTAACGTCGAATTGAATCGCATGGCAGTCTTTTGGATGGCAAACTTTCAAACGCGTCGGTGCATCGAGGTCAATCAACAGGATTTACAAGCTCATCTTAACGCTATCCATCATTATCCAGCTTTCACTATTTTTTGTTATTTCAGCAGTGGCTCTTTGGCTCGACCAACTCTTCAATGGTGCCATAGCCGTCATGGCTACGCAGTCAAGGGTTTATGAGATCGTTTCAATGATCATCCTTGTGGTAAGTGACCAGATTTTCATATTTGACACTCTAACCTAGGCTTCGCAGCTACTCATTCCCTGGCTTTTGATGGTACATCACTACATACATTTTTAAATGAGATACTAATGCGCTCTCTAGGGTTGGTTCGCTGCGAGGAAGGAGTTGAAGTTGCCGATGGCAGTGTTCCTCGTCCTTTGTGCTCTGTATCTCATCGCTTGGGGTCTCATGTTCGATTCGACGACATTCCGCTGGACCTTCATTCAGTGGACCTTTTTCGGCGCGATGGCGACTCTTTCTGCGATCCTCGCCCTCATTGACCTCATAGTTGGTATCATGTGCCGCCTGAACTTCGATAAGGGTATGGCCAATTACTGTGAGTGAACCACTATTCCTTCGCTGCTTTTTTGTGCTGAACACTCCTAGTAAATGGTCATGAGTCGCTCTACGAGGAAACTTTCATCCAAGCCAGGTCAGCCGAGGGAAACGCTTACGATGAGAAAATTGTCTTCCCACCTATGGTGCACCCTGCTCCAACGTTTCTGCCTGCATTAGGGCCAAACCCTGAGGTGGGAGCGCCTGGACAAGTGGGACGCCAGTTGGGGCACCACCTTTTCGATCGATATGCTGCGCCGGTCGTTCAACGCGTTGACATCGACATCGAGTCAGTTATGGGTCCCCCAGCAGTACGCCCAACGTCCCCGGAGAGTGCTTATTCTACGCGGTCATTGGTCCGCGCAGGTAGCCAACAAAGCACCTCCAGCACTTCAAGTTCCACTTTGACGTTAGCTGAGCCAACCGCTGGACGGTTTCGCTGGGTTATTGATGTATGACCCGTGTTGTTGTTCTGAATAGACTTCGCCGACTGTACTGCTTAGTACTGTACGATCATCCGCCTGACCGCTACTTTCACATTCACAGGATATAATTTGCATTGGAATGAATTCGTGGTCCTCTCCAGGTTCTGCCCAACACATGATACAACGTTATCCGTACATGAGTTCGTGTATAAAATTAGGTAGGTCTGTCACGGAAAGATGTCATTGGGGAGCGGGCTTCATGTCTCTATCAGCTGTCGTCGAATCATTGGTTAGGGCTTCGGTTACGGTTGAGTGATGTTGTCAATTGATATCGAGCTATCAGCACTGACGGATGCTGAAAGATTGAGTGAAGCGCTTTGGGTGGCTTCCACTTCATTTTGTTGAAGAGGAACTTGGCACGGGATCGTTGCAGACTCATATGCGTCTTCGGGTGGCATCCCAGGTGGAGAGCTCTTGGTCAACTCGGGTTCATCATAGTTTTGCAGTGCCTTCCGAAAGTCTAACATCCACGGGTGATCCATGAGCTCGAATGCACTCGGCCTTTTAGTCGGATCCACGACGAGGCACTCCTTGATAAAGTTGATGCCGAGTTCGCTGAGTTGATCAGGTTCGGGCAGCGGTGGGTGTTGTGTGGCAACGCCGATGTGGTACATGATAGTCCTATCGTCCTTATGAGCTTTTTATTAAGTAGGAAAACTGCTATGCTAACGAACCATTCGTTGTCCAGATGGCTCCACGGTTTTTTTCCTGTCGCGAACTCAAGTACAACGCATCCCATCGACCAGATGTCCATGGCACCGTGGCGACCGCTAGTATCGTTTTTGATGACCTCCGGTGACATATACATCGGAGTACCGGTCAGACTACTGCTCATGCCTACACCAAGCCCGCCGCCGAAAGCACCTTCCGTTGGACGACGAGATCGCAACACCGTGCGGTGTGTCCTTGCAAGGATCTTGGCTGCCCCGAAATCTACGAACTTGATGACGCCGAGGTGATCAAGCAGAATATCTGTTCGTTCATAGCGGGTTAGCTTGGAAACGAATTGTCGATGGGTTCGCACTCACTGTCTGGCTTGATATCGCGATGAACAATACCCTTGGAGTGAAGATACGCCAGTCCTTCTAGCATCTGCATGGTATAGACTTGTATGATATGTTCATCCTCAATGCGCCCAAGTTCCAGAAGAGCCGCCAAACTTCCACCTTGACAAAACTCCTCGAAGATGTAAACTTTGTCTCGATGCACTTCGATTCCGTAATACTCAACGACATTGGGGTGGCGCAACATCTCCATGACACGAAGCTCGTCACGGATTTGTTGGTAAAGACTCGGCGAGCCAGCCAACTCCTGGAATTTGATCTCCTTCACGGCCATGAGAGAACCCGAATCTAAGTTGACGGCGGTATACACTGAGCCAAATGCGCCCGCGCCGATGAATCTTCCCTGTTGCCAGCGAATCGAAATATTGGAGCTGAACGAAGCAAGGAAAACGGCCGATTGGTCCTCAAGCTTCTCGTCATCAAGTACGCGACCAGCCATACGTTGCTCCGATGTCACAGTGGCCCTCGCACTCTCTAGCTTCACAAGTGCATGTGACGTTTTTTCCCAGAATTCGTTGATTGACGGGTCCAAATAACCTGCCGCAGCCAAACGTTCGTTGTGGCCAAAAGAAGAGAATATCTCCTCCCCGTCCAAGGGGGCCTCCTGACGCCGATCACTCCGCATTTCCTTCTCTTTACTCGCCTCCAAAGTAGAGCGCGCCCCAAGAATATCAAAGTGACTCATAAGAAGCGTCATGCAACTTGCTACTTTTTGCTGAAGCATCTCGAACTGATCTTCGGGGAGCTGAAGGATATTGTTGCGTGTACGATGGAGGGCAAATTCCAGTGCGTTGACCGCCCACTTGAACGTTTTCCGTTCATTCGGGTCGCAATCGTCACAAATGAAGGAGACCCATGAGATGGCGAGCTTGACAAGGGACCGATTGAACTTGAGAAGCGTAGACCTGTCCATAAACTTTTGTGCGTGTTGGCCATGCTCGGAAGCAAATAAATACCAAGTCTCCAGAAGGTCTTGACGCCTGCTGGTTTCTCGGAGAGTGTCGCGAACATAATGGACCGATTCAATAGTGGATTCGGCGAGTCGATTGGTGGCGCGATGGATCTTCCTCATTTCTCTGTTGACAGTGGGGAGGTGGGCCTGTTGTTCTATAATGCAGAGCGCGGGTTTAATATCAAGTTCACTGTCCTCATCCACTGGGAGGAAGACTTCGGCGAACTCTTGTTTGGCCATCGCTAGTCGATGTTGGCCACCATCGGCAATAAGTCGTACCCGGTCATCCTTCAAACCCAGGTCGACCTTGGGGATCTCTAGCACCAAGACGAGCCCGTTCCATAGAAATCGATAGCGAGGGGACAAAACGAGAAGATAACCAACCTCGTCTGGGAACTCTGTATGAAGATCATAGATATCGACAATCTTGCGCCCATCGTCTTCGAGTTGTTCAGTTACGTGAAAAGCCTCCAAAAGCATTCGACGAATATAATCTGGATGTTCCCGTAAAGACCTTGAGGCAATGATATACGTTCCTTCCTCCTCATATGTTTGCGTGAAGACAAGGAAGTGATCCGTTTCCACCAGCTGGGCAATGAAGTGGTCGATCGGAACGTCCTCCAGTGTATACTCCGCCGAGTTATTGAACCTCTGGCAAACAAGACTTGGCGGATATTAGAGATAAGCGGCACGAGGAGACAAGACAGCCTCACCGAACAAAACGCTGCAGCTTACGGTACCGTAGGCGAACGCTGTCCAAGATTTTGCTATACCAACTGATCATTTGTTCACCATCCATATCTTGCTGCGATGCCGTGCGCGCATATCCGTTGACGCTGGGACCGAGCCTTTTCCGCTGACCCGACGTCGGCCTTTGAGAAGCAGGTAGGTGAAGCTGTGCCTCGAAGAAATTTGTAACGCGAGCCATCAACTTGTTGGTGAGTGCACTGCCTGCACTGTGAGATACGAGGGGCTCTGAATCTGGTTCCACGTACCATAATTGCTCCGCAACCACTGATGCCCCACCCGGAACAGTCAATGCGACATCGTTGAAAGTGGGCCACTGACTTTCTATAAGGTCTGTCTCTTTGAAGTAGATGTCCTTGGCGCCACTCTTCAGTTTCCAATGGATCAATTTGAAGAAGAAACTCAGTGCGTCTAATACGACGGTGTCGTAATTATCGTTGATACAGGGTGGTAAATTCCAATTCCCTCCTGGGTCAGGAGAAAGAAAGGCTTCGTATTGCCGTTTCAGTGTGCATGCAATCCCGATGTTAAGTTTGAGATCATCTATCATCTGGTCAATGATCATGATGGCCGGCTCCTTCAACTTCTGTGCATAGTCCAACCGAACCCGTAAACTCGCCAAGGCGAGTTGTGTTGGAAAGGAAATCAGTGGGACCAGCTCTCGTTCGAAGGATGGGAGGTTCATCTTCCTCAGAAGGTTAGCCAAGTTAACTTGAGCGTCTCTGGAAGCGCCGATGAGAGAGTATACGGTCGTCATGAAGCCCTTTGCGAAGGTCATTTGTATTGACTCTTCTTTCATGGCTCTTTCCAGGAACGTGGTACCGTCCGCAACAGGGCCATTATCACCAAAGGTATAGCGAGCACCCAAAGGGCTGTCTGCATTTGTGACGGGTGCGGTAACGTCCAAAGTCTCACTGCCCGTCCACTTCCGTAAGACATTGATCTGGCGGCGAAGAGAGGTGAAGATGGTAGACCACGTAATCAGAGCATCTCTATGGGCTTGGAAATCCGGTTCAGCGACAACAGGTTTGTCAAGCTGGAGGGCTTTAAGTGTTGGATACAACGTGTGTACGATATCCAAGTGCCGCAACACCTCGTTCACTTGTTGTAACGCGATAGCTCCGGGATCATCCCCGCTCTCGAGGTCCCTGGCACAGAAGGTTAATACTTCATTGATGACGGGATCAACTGTCCTGAGTCTCAGATCCTCAACTCTTTTCCTTTCTTCCTCCTCGTCCGTTCCCATGATTTTGGCCCTGATGCACAACCAGAGGTTGTGGTTATACTTGTCCTGTTCTTCGCCAGAAGTTGCGAGCGCCACGGCTATGCGCGTCTTTTCTGACTTTAGCACATCGCCATCCAACACCGACGCAAGCATGGTCTGCCACTCGAGTCGCTCTCTGTCTTCCGGAGTCTCCGGTTCAATGGATTCGGATTCGGATTCAAGCAAAGAAGAATATATATCCCGAACATCACCAGAGCTATCCAACAATGTTCGCCCAAAATCTTCCTCATCACTGTCCGCGGCATCAACGGACTGATTCGGGCCTCTTTGGAAATATTGGCTATCGGAATCATTTCTAGGATCCTCGGAGCCAGAGCCGGAACCATATCGCATGAGGAACTGAGTGAAGATATCGTGATACCTCGCGTAATATTGAGGTATCTGAGTGGATGAAGAGGCAGACGAAGGGGGGCTACCAAAGGAACCTGCAGGAGAGTACGTCTTGAGGCGAGACTTCAGGCGGACAGATCCTGGGAGGGTGGAACTACCAGCGGAGGCTGAAGGGGAGAATGTGATGGCTCTGGACGATTGCTGAATGTCCCATGAATCCTCGTAAACCTCATCTTCTGTGGGTGGTTCTACTTCAGGATGAGGATACAAGCTAGGTATATGCCGTGGTAGTAGTGGCATCCCAAGTCGCGTGTACTGATCCTCCGGCCCGACCTTCCCAAACTCGCACTCACTCGCACTCGCACACTCTCATCATGGGCATGGGCATCGTAGAGAAAGTGTGTAAAAAAAAACAAGGACAAGACCATTCAGTGCTTATACTTACCCCCTAGATCAAAGAGATAGAGGGTGAGCTCGCTCCTAACCCATGTCCCATTCCAGATCGCTCTCTTGATAGCTATATCTCAAGATGAGATGGCCAGAAGTATGGTTACAATCTACTTTTACTAGCATACATGGCTAAACTTATGTTACACAGCGCAGAAGAATAAGGTGAATGGATATAGAGTCTCTCTTGCACCATTTGACAACTCAATACCTGTCCGAGTAGGCCACAGAGTATCATCTAGGCTTGCTCAAGGCAAAGCTTGCGCGTTACCGCGCCCAGCTTTTGGAACCCACTACGAAATCCAGTGGTCAAGGAACCGGATTCGATGTGCAAAAATCAGGGGATGCTCGAGTAGCTCTGATTGGCTTTCCTTCGGTTGGAAAGGTATATCCCCTGCTATCTTCCCAAACTCCTGTTGTGTACGCCCCCAGTCAACCCTTCTGAGCAAAGTAACTCGTACGGCTTCCGAGTGCGCTGCTTACGAGTTTACAACCCTTACTGTGCGTGGTTTGGATTAAGATATCTGATGCCAAAGCGCCGATGGATGATTTTGACCAGGCCATTCCGGGGGTTATTGAATATAAAGGCGCAAGAATACAACTTCTTGACCTTCCGGGTATTGTGGAAGGGGCTAGCCAAGGCCGTGGCCGCGGTCGACAAGTTGTTTCAACCGCAAAAACAGCAGATTTGATCTTGATGATGCTGGATGCCACCAAATCGGAGGAACAACGTCGACTGTTAGAGATTGAACTGGATGCTGTAGGGATTCGTCTCAACAAACGGAAACCAGACATTGTCTTCAAACGAAAAACGACTGGCGGTGTGAGCACGTTTTAGATATGCGATGTTTTTTTTGCGCACTTCTCCTCCGCAGATCACGGTAAGTCCTTTGCGTTCTAGCACTATTCAAGGTTAAACGGTTTTCAGTTGACTGCTACTGTGAAACTTACCAAAACAGACGAAAAAACGATTCGTACTATCCTAGCCAGCTGTTCGTGACGCTCTATTTCTTACACTGCTATCCTCAAGCCGATCTTCAGATAAGTTACACAATTGCGACGTGATGATCCGAGAAGATGTTTGTCTTGTCCTTACTATACTTCGTCCACCAAACTAATTACCTAAGATCACTACGGACGAGTTCATTGACGTTCTGATAGGTTAACGATATCCTTGCTCCTGTGTGTTTGTCTCATTTATCTCACAGGGACGCGGAAGTACATACCATGCCTTTGTGCGTCTGTCACCTGTAGCTTCTGGAAACTCATATTCGCGATCTCTAGATGTCTATAACAAAATCGACGCCATCAGTCTCGAGACAATGGACCGTTTGGCCCATGATGACCACACAGTCGTCATCAGCTGCGAGATGGACCTCAAGTGAGCCATAATACTAGTTGCGATATCAATACTGTTAATTCTACGCAGCTTGAACTACCTCGTTGATCGCATATGGGACGACCTTGGCCTTGTGAAAGTCTACACAAAAAAGCGAGGTGCTCCTCCGGACCTGTCTGACCCAATCTGCATGCGCAAGGGGTCTACCATCGAGGTCTTTACCGAAGCATCTACTCCTTCCAATACTCATGTGTGATTCAGGATGTCTGCAACGGAATCCATCGGTCATTGGCAACAAATTTACGTTACGCACTAGTATGGTCGGTTTTACATGCCATCCTTCCTCTGCCAGCTTACGACAGTTTAACCATTTCCAGGGTGAGATATTTTCTAGCACGCGGCGCCATCGAAGGTCTGACAACTGACCTCCTCTTACCATTTCCCCATTTCCCAGGGGAAATCTTCCAAATTTGCTCCACATGCGCAAAAGGTCGGACTCAGTCACCTCATGCAGGACGAAGATGTAGTTTCCAGTGGGTGCTTGTGTACACGTACAAAAAGAAACTGCTGACATCGTTCCTCCAGTATTCACGAAATAGGTAATGGTAACTAGCTAACGAACGTGGGACCACTGGCACCCGTGTATGCGAGTAAGACTGGGAACAGCTTCCGTAGAATACCTGTAGATGTTTCAAAATATCATAGGTGCCTATAGCTACACCACTGAGCGCCGGTGCCAGTATGAAGTACCACAACATATTGTAAGTGGCACCTCGGCTGTCACGGCCTTCAGTTGAGCCACTGCTTCTGGCGATTGATGGCGCCCTTCAGATCAAATTTTAAAGCCACGTTTGAGTGTCGTGTTAATGCATCAACCCCCCCAACCATCTTCCCCAGATATGCCGGCTAATCCTACGCACTTGATACAAGCTGCCCCTGGAATCGAATTCATTTTCCTTGGCACTGGCACTTCGGGTAGCTTACCTAATGTTTCCTGCCTCACCGCACACGAGAGCGAAGCACCCTGCAAGACATGCCTCTCGACCCTGAAGCCCGAAGGCAAGAAGAATGTAAGAAGGAATACGTCGGCAGTCATGCGCATTGACGGAAAAGACGGGAAGAAGAGGTATGTCCTCCAGCGTGTCGTCTTGCGCGACAGGGCACTGATGGCAGTTCAGGACCATCGTTATCGATGTCGGCAAGAATTTCCATGCGGCTGCTGTCGAGTGGTTTCCAAAGTATGGCCTACGACAGATTGACGCAGTGCTGATCAGTCATGCCCATGCCGACGGTGCGCTTTGACTGGATGCCAAAGACCTTTTCCTGACCCAAACCTTTCTACCAGCAATGAATGGGTTGGATGATCTTCGTGGTAGGTTACAGTATTATCAACGGATATACTGAATACTTACTCACCCCTTCATCAGGATGGACTCTGAGAGGGTCGATACAGAAGTTCATTGACGTCTATGCGTCTCAAGCGACATTCACCGAAGTGGAACGCTCATTCCCCTACATGGTTTCCAGAGAATACGCATCTGGAGGTGGCGATGTGAGCAAAGATTCCATGATTAGACTTTTTCTGATCAATTTTATCCCAGATTCCCGAGTTCAAGTGGCACATCTTCGAAGACAATGTACCAATTAATGTTGCGGATTCTGGTATTTTGATCACACCATTTGAAGGTGATGCTGTTTATTTTGCCCTATTTAGAGTATTAACACCGTCGATTGAAGTGCAACACGGTCGCCTATGGGCTGCTGCCGCTCCGCCTGCATTTGCCCCTACGCCAGCCATTACAACGCCTTCAACTCCGACGAAGATACCCACTACGCCAAAAGCTGGCTCATCGGCGTCTCTTCTAGCGCCACCAGTAGCGCCAGCCCAGGCATCACGTCAGCCGCTTGCAAGTGTTAACAATGGCCAGGGTGTCCCAGAACTCTATCCGTACCTGTGTCACGCGTTTAAGATTCAAGATTGCGTGATCTATCTTTCCGATGTATCGTGGATCTCTGAAGAGTCGTGGGCCGTGATAAATCAACCTTCTGTCAACAATCCCTCGCATCAATACGCAGTCGCTATCGTGGACTGTCTGCGACCCATAGCGCATATCTCTCACTATGGGATCAGGGAGGCTGTCAATGTCGCAAGGCGGATCAATGCACAACGCACTTATTTGACTGGCTTTGGACACGAAGTATCTCACGAAGAGTATGTCACCATCGGCGAATACGTTGGTGGAAGGGGTATCAATAACCCAACCGCGATGGAGAAATACTGCATGGATCTTGTGGATGAAGGAGAAAAGATCTGGTTGCGACCGTCGCATGATGGGTTGGGGTTCGAAGTCTCTAGTGAGGGAGTAATGAAAGATAACAGCTACGAATGAATATAGATAAGATTACCTTGTTTACTCACTTCTTCAAAAAATATCCGAGGCCATTTCCGTCATCGTGTGTCACCTCGCAGCTGCCATATCAACTCATTCCGAATGCGCGCCTTCCACGTCTGCTGCCACACCTTTTATCTACTATCTACCTCTTCCACGTCTGCCGTTAAATTGGGCATACGTAAAGCGTCCCATTCCCAAGATGACTTCTCCGACCCCACGCACCTTTGACCATGCACAAAACGATTGCGTGACTACCTCTTTCTGGTTTTGTTCCTCTTGATCGCGTTACGGACGTTATGCACGCGGACAAAGAAAAAGAAAAGAAAATCGACAGACGCGGTCTTGCACATTTGATTTGATTATATAAAAGAATTGCGACTCGAGCTCTCCATCTTCGTTGCCCAACGCTCCACATTCACAGCATCAGATGAAGCTCAGCCAGCTCTCATTTTACTACCGCGACCTGACCACCACCACTGGCGTGTGCCGGACCTGCGCCGTGTAGGAGATGATTTTCGCCGCCGCAGGTCTCAACAGGGCATGCAGACCGATCCACTAGTGCCCCAGTGCGAGCGGGCGATCGCAGGCAAAGTCGACATTACACTACTGATTTATTTATCTATGGAGCACGAAACTTGAAAATGGGGCTCTACATGGTTAAAATATCATCTGTTGCTCAAGAGCAAATGAGAGAAGATGTGCCAATGAGCCATCCTCAGACAAGACATAGTTATCCTCAAGGTCATCAAGTATCCTGTTTATGTGCTCATCAGCCCCTGACATATGGGCAACTCTGCAGCACACAGCATGCAGCCTAAGATAATCTGGGTTGGGAGTGGGGAGGTCATTGGTGCTTGGAAATGTGATGATGTGATCCTCTGTTTTGCAATCAACAAGATAAAAATCTCTGACACCTTGGGCCTTGTAAGTGTTGAGCTTCCCTTCCTATGGAATATGGAACTTCAGTCTCAATAATGACATAATAAAAATGACTCACTATAGCTTCAAACCAAAGTTCTAGGGCATCAAATAAGTCATGGGCATCAAAGCTTAATGTCATGACATTGTCGATGCTGTGAATCCCAGCTCCTTTCAACCTTTCAGGGAGCTCCTCATACCCAAAACAAGCCAAGATGGACCACACTGATCCTGCAAAGTCTTGCTATGCCACCATGATGTAGAGCGGTCAATGAGTGTAGAGGATGAAGCCATGTCAACATACCTCTTTATCATTGGGACTGAATGTATTGGCATTTATTGAATATGGAATGATATAAGCACAGTGAGTGCCACCAACACGAAAGCTGGAGTTCTCCCATTCTGCTTTGAGTTCCACATTCTTTGACAGGCATGATTTATCATATACTCCAGAAAAGACACAGCGGAAGTTATCTCGTATGAGGGCCTTGACAAAAAATTTCAAATTAAAAAACAGTCTATTAGGCACACCTCACCATTGCTCTTGTGGCACTGTTATTTTGAGGCTGTGAGTTAGTTTTAAGAAGCATAGCTTTAGTCAGCTCCTTTTTGGTTCCAAATCCGACTCGTGAGGGATGCGAAGACACCACAGGTGATTGACAACTGTTATTCCTCTTAACTGTAGTGAAGCCATCAACCTTGGAACAAGTAAAGTATAAAGGTGGCAATAGCAACATACAGCTGCAGATGAAGCGGGCGCAATAGAACTCGCCGAGTTCCTCAATCTTGTTTTCATCAGGACATCTGTTGACACCATCTGCAACGTATTTCGTGGACTTCATAGAAGGAGCCTCCCTAATAAGATATCCGAGAACTCTGATGCGGATCAATTTCGTTTGAAGGCTATGGCTATGAGTGGTAGACATCGAGATGATCGCGGAAGTATCCTGTTCTATTTTCAAAAATTTCGAATAAGCATCCTTTATCTCCTTGGAGTCTTATTACAGTCATCATTACAGTCATCACGCGTGATGACTGTAATGATGACTGTAATGCATCATGCGTCATCTGTGGATACTTCTATTCCAAGTTGGCAAACCAGTACTCGTCAGACTTCATCGTCAGACTTAGGAGTGGACAATGAAGCAGACATTCGTTGCTGCTTGCGTTTGCGCATCGTCTCTTTCAACTTTTCCTGTAAGTCGGGGTTCTGAGGCGGGTGGGGCATAGCATGTCGACGCATTCTCTGACATAAGCTATGTGTTAAATTATGGTCCGCTCCAGCTTAGAACAGAAAGAGAAGAAATGCAAAATGCAAAACGTACGAGCATCCTCCCTGCCAAAGGCCATCCATCGACCCGAACGTATACACCGTTCCCTTCAAGTAGGCACCGGCCCATGGATCCCAGCAAGTCGTAAAACGCTCCCAGTCGTTATCCCACACGACGCTAGCAGCGAGTAGGTTACACCAACAAGCGCTGTCTTCCGAACTGCCTCTGCTCTGGTGTGAGCGTAGACTTCCAGTCCCAATGTGGAGGCACAAATTGTGCTCCTGCGTGTGAGTTAACTTTGATAATGTCAGCCTGGGTTGGAGGTGGATGAATGCCTTACGCGAGGGCAGTCAGCCAATCGACGGGAAGTACAGAGGGGATATCGAGGGGAATCATCTCGCGGCGAGGAGCCTCGCAGCAGCGGCGATAGGTGGCGTGCGGAAACGTATGTTACGGCCAAAGTGTTTCACAATGCTACGGGATCATCGCGGGAAGGGAAAACGGGGTATTGACCGTGAGCCGTTTCTAGTGAGACGATATCGTGGTGTTCCCACTCATCCGGCAAGGGAAGGTCGAGATGATTGTCTGGAGCAAAGACGAAGGGTACTGCAGGATATGAGAAAACAGGGTGACAAAAAAAAAGGGAAAAAAAAAAGAGCAGACCTTGAAGGACATAACAACATAAGGGAGTACGAGCCCAATGAGGTTGTTCCGCTCGTCCGCAGTTTCGTTTCGGGTGCAAGTCTGTCTGCAAAATGACCAATAAGAGAGGGGTGGAGGGTAAATAGTATGAAAAGACGTACTTGCGTCTGTCATGCACCAGAGAATCCATAACGTCAAGGAATGTAGGGGAGTATCCCTCGGCCAGCCGTTGATAGTTTCTTGCCATAGGCGTTGGTGGACGAAACGGTTGACAAATTGGTAGGTGTTTGCCCACTCAAGTTGCTCCCTATTCTTGCCGTCATTCTCGAGCAAGAGAATGAAAACGGTGCGCAGAAGGACCTCAATGTTTGGAGCGTCGATGTCGCCGCGACGGATACGTTCAACGCGACGCAAGATGTTTTTAGTTGAGAGGCGAGGAAGCGAGAGCGAAGGCTTGAGCCGAACCTACGGCGGGGCAGCGTCTATGTCGAACATGCCACGGAATATTTTTGCGTGGAGATCATTGCCCGCGTGTGAGATGAGATATGGATGGCCAAGACACGTGACAAGTTAACGCTTGTGGCACAATGTTTGCCGCCAAAGTCGGCCGTATCTAGTAAATGGTTACCGTGAGACTGTGTTACCCGAAACGACAGCCTCTATAACTCACGCATTCTTGCTCCTGGACAGTTGTTGATGTCAATTCAACAACTTCAATGAAGTTTTTCTCGCAATCCTTCTTGTACGAGTACGTATTCTTCCTTTTTGCCTGCGGTCTGTGTCTGATGTACTTCAGTGATCCTTGGCCCATTGTATCTCTTGCGTTTTTTTTGCGCTATCCAAACCCCTATGCCTCACACGTCCGTTCGTGTGATGTGATATCGCGTAAATTCACTCCCTCGGGCTCTCTTTTGACCACTCGTCTTATCCTCAAGACGGCGACGTTGCCCAAATGGGCGCCGAAGGGCATTATTTCTCGCTCGGAAGGCTGGATCATCGAAGAGAGTGAAGTAGATCCACATGGGAAGGTGGTACGCTGTCTCACGCGGAATCTTGAACACGTCAAGGCCATGCAAATACAAGAAACCCAGACTTTCAGTCAATTGGGAGAAGGGTCTGTAGATATTCTCGATCATGCACGCGAGACTCACCGAAGCTTCAAGGAAAACATTGCAGACTACGGAAGCTCGAATCGTTTCAGGTTTTGGATGGGGTCTTACGAAACAAATTGAGAATTATGGCCTCGCGCGCTTCAGAAAGAACGTCCAGCGGGTGCGTTATTTCACTGGAACTGACACTCATCTCTGAGACTTCCCCCAGTCGCGTGAAGGTGTTGCCCTCATTCTCGACCTCATTCGTCAAGCTCGCCGGCAGCCCATGACACTCAGTTCATCGTACCTTAACCCCACCAGCGCCTGTCGTCTCACAACGACGAATTGCACGTATGACCAATTTCGATCGGAGCCCCACCATGTCTCCGAAGTGGGTGACTCTGCCCACTAACTCATGAAATTGGTTTGCTTTTCTTCTCAAAATCATCGGGCTCGCTCGCCCTCACGGAACATATCCCCCCTCATTTATTCGCGCTTTATTGTCCACTTTGCATTGTATTACTACCCTGAGTTGCACGTACAAATTTTGAGCCGGTCGAGAGTTCATGCGAAATGTTGCTATACTGCGAATCAAGATCCTAGACGATGACGCGGTTATTTTGTTGTGGGCAGGAGTCGAATAATATCGATACCGTCCGTTGCGTTGTAACTTCACAAATCAGTGCATGTATTTTCCCACTTCCATCGCCCGCCAATTTTGCACGGTCCCGTTGTTACCCAATGCATCGTTGGAATCAGTGCTTAGCATAACCACAAGCCCTCACAAATCGTTATTCTGCGCGCTGACAAGGGATAGTGTCGCGATTTGGCGCGTTCGGGTGTGTGTGACTGACAGGATACGGGATACGTTGAGCTCTCATATGCCTGACGCTGATTATCATTTAGCCATTGGCTGTCCTTGCATACCTCTCGAGAACGTCGATTAGTGTCCAAGAACATGGAGAAAACCGATCCGCTCACTGGTCTCCAGATGGAACGAGACTTGTCATACAGGTGGGTATTCCCCTACACGAACACGACGTCTTGCATCGAACCCCATGTCAGACCACGAAATCGTATTTAGTTCTCGTCTCTCTACATCAAAAACCGGACGAAACGCCCTATGGTAATCCTCGATTAGGTCCCAGTACCTTGCGTACATTCCTTTCCGGACCAGGAGAAGCTCTACCGTTGCAGGCGCTTGTAATATGCTTTGAGGGTGTCGTCCATGTAGAGGCGCATCTTCTTAGGTAGGATTGATTTTCTTTAACGACATAGTTGCATATCAATTCACGGTGTATGCAGCGTATCTCCACGAAATTATTACATCCTCTTCTCGACGAGGAACCCTGCATCTGTCCAGCGCATACCCTGGCCTGTGACGAATGAATCAGACCCGAACGATGGTAACGAAAACGGCAGTTATGCATACGAGAGCTGGACACTTAGCGACCACTTCCAGTGGCTCGTCGATTCGAATGGTCGGTCGTGCACGTATTCTGTTTTCCATTGTTTTGACATAAATTCAGTCGCAGTTTCGAATATATCATCGCACCGTGGTACGGACGTTGAGTCTTGGATCACATCTGATGGTCGCGCCTATCTCGTACAGCTGACGGAGAGGGACGAAACTGACACTACTGCCTCACACCCAGAAGGGATCGAGACTGACGAAGCCGTGTGTTTCTTACACGGGCACGCATTTCACGCCAACACTTACGCATATACTTTTCATTAGACTCCAGCAAATGGAAGCTGGTATGCAAGAAAAATTGATGGTCCCAACTCTCGATACAATTTTCGGTGGCTGGGGACATGCGTCCATGACGTGCAAGTGCCCAAATGGGTGCAGAAGCGGAAGCAAGTTTACCCTGGGGAAGAAGATGTGAACACGGACAGTTATGAACAGCCTCGACGAGCGGTCAAAGTGGCTGTCAACATGAGGTTTTCTCTCATTGCCGTCGGTACGCACTGGTATGTCGACCTTGCACGGAAACACCTACTACTGGTCTCATGTCATCCATTCACCTAGTGGTAATGTGGAGTATACGAGCTTCCCTTCCCAGCGTGGTGTCGCGCCAAAGCCCCAGGTGTTGGAGGCCTTTCAATCTTATCATATCAAAGAACGAGGACCAGTCTGTGCCATGGAATGGAGCTCGGATGGATACGTCCTAGCGGTCGGCTGGGAGAAGGGTTGGGCCGTTTGGAGCGTGACCGGCCGGTGCTTGGCATGGGGTTTTGGATTGGAGAATCAGACAGATGAAAACAAGTGCGTAAACACTATTCGATGGCCTCTTCTACAGTGGTACTGACCCAAGATGTCTAGATTTAAAGACACCTTCATGAATGGTATCAAGGACCTTGTGGGCGACTCAACCTTATGTTCGAATCAACTTTCTCAATTTTTGACAGTTCTGGGGCCCTGGTAACTTCGAACTCTTCGTCCTTTCTCACCCCAATGAAAGTGGTTAGTAGTGAATAATTTGCGCCACTGCCGAAACTGATTTCCCACACCAGTGCCTGACGGGCAACTTTTTGCAATCCCTTTCGCTAAGAGCGCTGCCACCGGACAACACATCCCCGTAAGTTCCCTGGTCCTTTTTGTGCACCGTTATATGATATCTAACGATGCGATATGCCTTTCAGGATAATGCAGAGTATGCTTTTCTACAAATGGACGACCGCGTCTTAGTTTACAGGGGCGCCGATCAACCCGACATGAGCGTCATCAACCCCGAGTCTGATGTTTGGCAACATATTAAGGCTAGTCCCTGACCGCGCGGGTTGGGCGGTGCGAATATTGAATGGTTTTGGTTTTTAGATTCCGCAAGCGTACCTAGCAACAAATTGGCCGATTCGCTTCTCTGCAATCAGCGCCGACGGCAGACTGATCGCAATCGCGGGCCGACGAGGACTTACACATTACAGCTCAACATCTGGACGGTGGAAATTATTTGCGGACGAGTTGCAAGAGCAAGCGTTCACTGTGAGGGGTGGTGTTCTATGGTTTCATCATGTTTTGGTTGCCGCAGTGGAGGTCGGGCGATCATGGCAGGTGAGTGGCGAAGATATGGTTATGTCGGGCATATCCTCACATTTCTCTCAGTTGCGATTGTATTCTCGAGACTTGGAGCTCAGTAACCAAAACGTCCTTCACCGTGAGCCGCTAACCAGCCCTGTGGTCATTCTCTCTCTCGTGGACAACTCTCTATTGGTTTACATGACGGACAATACTCTGTTGCACTACTTAGTCGCACCAACTGCTGACACGATAAGGTTGCATCTCGCCGGAAGTATTTCCTTCGATGGGGTCATCGCCAATCCTAATGCGGTTCGGGTTTTAAGTTGGATGATCCCCGCCGCCCAGAAACGTCAGTGCCTTAACGAAGCGAGGACTTCTTTGGTGTTGACGTACTTTCACTATTGTAGAACTCGGCGATCCCGCAGATGACCTGGCTGTGGCCACTGTCCTAATGATGGTTGGGGGAGAGTTGGTATTGCTTAAGCCCAGAAAGGTTCTATCATGAAGATTTAAACATTGATTTCTTATTGACCGGGGTTTTCAGTCCGGCGACCAAGAAGTTCGTTATGACATGAAAATCCTAGCCGACCGTATAGAATTTTGCTGGATCCATCTGCACGGCATCGGAAGTTTGGAAAACTCTCTATGGGGCTATGACGGACAAGGCATGAGAGTCTGGCTCAATGCCTTGACCTTAGAAGCCACACCCGGGCCTGCTTCTGAATCACAGCAACGTTGCCATGTCAGAGAAAGTGTGAATGTTCCGCTCGATTTCTATCCGTTGTGTAAGTTCAAATCAAGCAAAGTGTTACGTGGTGGGGAGTGTCTAACTATCACGTAGCTGGTCTGATGGACAAGGGTATAATTATTGGGGCGGAACACGAGAGCAGCATAGGAACGATTTTACCCTTCGTGACATTCCGGCACGCGACAAGTGTAAGTCGATATCTGCCAACTACAGTAGTCCTCAGGAGAGCGCCCTTTAATTCTTCAACAGTCACACTTGTTTTTGCATCACATACTGCGCTTTCACTTGACAGCTGGCCAAGTACAAGAGGCAGTCACGTTTGCGTCGCACTACCAGCACCTCGTTTACTTTGCACACGCCCTCGAGATTCTTCTGCACACCGTTGTCGAGTCCGAAGCGGCCAGCGAGGATTCGGGGGCGAGCGCCAAGGACAGTGTCCTCTCGTCCGTGATTGAATTTCTGGATCACTTTGACGTCGCTCTTGACGTCGTCGTGGGGTGCGCGCGCAAGACAGAGATGGCACACTGGCGCCGTCTGTTCGACATTGTAGGAAACCCAAAGACGTTGTTCGAGGTATGTTTCCCTCGGTGTGCTCTCTATTTTTGGCAAAGGACTGAAAACCCGTGCAGACATGTTTGAGCTCGCAGCGTCTGCGAACAGCAGGATCGTATCTCCTTGTCTTACACAGCCTCGAACAACTCGACACAGGCCATGATGACGCATTCAGGCTCCTGCGTAGCGCGGTGGCAGCCAAGGATTGGCAGTTGTGTCGGGAATTACTGCGTTTTTTTCATTCCATGGATGATAGCGGCGCAGTATTGAAAGAGGCGTTAGCTCAGCCTTTCATGATGTTGATAGAAGATAAAATAAAATAAAATAGATTAGATAATATAACATTAAGGCAGCACGTGACCGTTACGCGACTCCCGGAAAACACCGAGAGGACATAATGAAAAGCAGCGCACGCCTGTTCAACATTCAACGACAACAATGGCCGACCGCTTCGACGAAGCCACCCAGGTTCGGGGCTTTTTTACATCCTGTCTGGTTGGCGGTCATTCTCAATCAATTATTCTAGAAGGAGCTGCAGGGATTCCTCGAGCGGGAGCAGGCACAGGCGCGCGTCCAGCAGTCGATTCATACATTCACCAGCATGTGCTGGGACAAGTGCGTTCTCGTTCTTTATTCAAATACCACTCTTAATCTCCATTCAGATGTATCACTAGCACGCCCTCGACGCGATTCTCTCGGGGTGAGGAGAGCTGCTTGGCTAACTGTGTGGAGCGATTCTTGGACACGAGTCTTTTCATGGTGAAGAGAATTGAATCCCAGAGGCAGGGCGCTTAGATGTGTTCACTCTGGACACCCTCACTATGCAATAAAAATATTGGGCGTGTAGATGCTTGCTTCTCGTGCCATACCAATTGAATCCGATGGTTATTCGCGACACGGTCTAAAGTCAAGTGAAGGCATGACAAAAAGAAAAAGGTCAGAGCACCCAACGACCGTACATGGAGGTCGACGTGATGTGAAAGAATATATAAATGAGATGTATAACTTGAAGTGCCGCGAAAGCTAATTACGGTGGTAAACGGCGGAGCTTGGTCCAGGCATACCCAATGATAGCGGGAATGAAGAAGCAGTAAGCATCGAGAATCTCTCGCATGTGTCTAAGCTGAAGCGGGATGTCGAGCGCGGAGGCCTTGTCGAGAGAATGGGAGAATGAACCTGTGTCATAGAAGCGCTGCATGAATTGGTCCTTCTCGGTCCACCTGTCCCGTAACCAAGCATCGAACGCCTCCCGCTCGTTGTCGGGGACATCAACTCCAGTCGTAGGCCCTGTCGGAGAACCGTTTGGTTGGGGCCTAGAAGTGCCGCTGGATAAGGCCCCTATGGGCACGTGGTTGGCAACATCGAATCGGCGGATATGCATATGAACGGCAGGAGGAGGTATCTGATCGAAGAAAATGGATCGCAAGGTGTAGTGCGATTGGCCGTATCCTGTTGATGGAACTCCTGCAAATGTCAAATGAGAATACATCAATTGAAAAGAAGATGAGTGAACATACCGGGGTATCCCATGGTAATATCAAGCAGCTGAAGATCTGGAACACAAGACGAGAGAGCACGAAGACTGTAAAGCAGGCCCGTTGAACGTGGGAGGAGCGCGTGAGACAGGTCAGACTGCAAATTCAATCAGAGATAGAGAGGAGAATGATAACGCGATAAGGCGTACAATACCAAGTGTGTCGGCATACTTCTTGCTTACAGGACGCCTTTCTGGGCTGACGATGAAACCCTCAGGGTAGAGAATGAAAGTGAGCGGGGTATCACGATCCTGTGCCCTTCCACCTAAGAGAGCAAGCTGCTTCATGAGATAGAGGCGATCGGAGGCCCAAGAACGAGCCAGGAAGATAAAGTCAAAGAATTGCATCCCCTGTAGATTTGGTGACGTTGAACGAGGGAGAGTATGCAAAATGAGACGACAAGTACGCACCCAGCCAACGATGGGAAGCCATTTAAGACTTTTCTTCAAGACGATGCAAACGTCTCTGTGAGTGTCCATAAAGTAAGTCAGGCACCAGGCATACCACCAGTCTGCATAGACCTAAACCCGGTAAGAGAAATGACAACCAAGAGGGATGCCATTCAGGTACGGACTTGGTGGTTCGCAATGAGGACGGACTTTTGAGGAAGCTTAAGGGCCAGGACCTGACCGTTGCTACCTCGTACAGCGATCTTGTCAACCTCTTCTTGGGAAAAAGCGCCAGGACCGATTAGCTCAAAGGTTACGATGAGACGAGTCGGCGCGAAGTATTGAGACATGAGAACTAGACAATGGAAGAACTAAGGGAAGCGGTGGACATAGCAGAAAGAGGGACTCACTAAGAAGAGTGCCAAATGAGCCTTTGCTGATGCGAATGCCAGCATGATAGATGGAGCTTGCGAAGGAGAATGGAAGGAGGCGAAGCGGGAGGAGGAAGAGGAATTGAGAGAGATTGACCATGAGGCAACCGAGTGTAAAAACCGCAGAGAATATTACAGCGTGAATTGTCTGGGACCACGCTCTGGGCGGTCGTTTCGCAATCTCAATGGCATAATTCCCTGCCATCATCATGAGTATGAGCGAGAGAGAGAGAGATGCAAAGGGAGGGGTCAGACGCCGGTCACCGCTTCGTCTGGTACCATCACTACACCCACCATTCCCGCTAATACCATTACTACCCCTCCCATCACTATTCCTCCCCCCACCTCTCCATGGAAGGTCTTTCACTCTTGTCCAGCGACAAGCAAAAGGCGTCGCCTTCAAACAACCCGGAACTTCCGTTTCCTCCTCGTCGCGCGCCTTCCTACTTTGACCATTATCCCCGTCAATTCTCCCATCCTGCGCCCCATTCAACTCAGTCGATGAACTATCCTCATCCGCGAGCCCCTCGCTCTTTCGGAGCTTCCACTAGCACCCTTCATTCCGATCTATCGTCTAATTCCAATTTCGCCAACGTCACTCTGAACGAATTAAGCGGGCGTTCCGACCCCCATCTGTCTCCCTCTCGTCATACCCAAAATGACAAGCTTGTTCTAAAACCTCCCTCTCCACGCCGTCGTTCACGTCGAGTACCCAAAAGATCCTCAGCGGAACCTCTGTCCGACCTCTCTCACTTCCGAATATCCGATTCTTCCTCCCTTACCCAGATTGAGTCGCCACCCCAGACGCCCGTTGACTTTTCTTCTGCAAAGCTCTTCTTCGATCCCTTTTCTGTCGTTGTCTCCGCCCCTGTATCTGGCGTAGAGACCATGGACGCATTGGTCGATGGCATGAACAAATTTGGCGCTGATGATCTCTTCATGGGCTCAGGTGGTATCTCCGCCCGTTCTTCGCGTCCGCAAGATAGGTTTCACCCTTTATTCCAACCACCCCTTCCCACCCCACCACCAGGTGTCACTCTCGGTGGTGGCTT
>WNFR01001546.1_pt1 | contig 24018 bp, 21 predicted proteins | sample 5400221 | NCBI WGS metagenome assembly WNFR01 (sample SAMN13153357, study PRJNA577476) | soil metagenome | isolation source: 40 cm soil under Madrone tree | place: USA:California | collected 2016-06-14 | reverse complement strand
AGCGCCGGCCCCTTGGCGACCAGGCCGCCGAGGAAGGTCTCGGTCTCGAGGAGATTCCCGTACGCGCAGCCGATCACGACGCCGATCGCGTCCGCCTCGGTCGCGCTCGGCGCCAGCGCGCCGTCGTCGAGCGCCATGCGACACGCGCTCACCGCCATTTGCGAGAAGCGATCCATCCGTCGCAGCGACGTCGGCTTGATGTGGTCCTTCGGCTGCCAATCGCGCACGCGCGCCGCCGTTCCGGGCGGCGTCGGTCCGGGGTCGAACCAGTCGATCGGCACGAAGCCGTGCTCGCCCGCGCGTACGCGTTGCCAGAAGCGCGGCAGCGGCCCGAGCGGGCTCACCATGCCGATCCCGGTCACCACGACGCGCGCGAGCTCACGCATGGCCGAGCACCACCGAGGTGTTGTTGCCGCCGAACCCGTACGAGTTGGAGAGCGCGTAGCGCAGCGTCGCGTCGCGGCTCCCGCCGGGCACGAGATCGAGCGCCCATTCCGGCTCCGGCTCCTCCAGGTTGACGGTCGGCGGCACGAAGCCGTCGCGCAGCGCGAGAATCGTCGCCAGCGCTTCGATCGCCCCCGCGGCGCCGAGCGTGTGGCCGACGGCGCCTTTCGTCGAGCTCACCGCGAGGTGCGGCGCCTCGCCGAACACGACGCCGATCGCCGCCGCCTCGACCGCGTCGTTCAGCGGCGTGCCGGTGCCGTGGGCGTTGATGTAGTCGATGTCCGCGGGCTGGAGACCGGCGTTCGCGAGCGCGCGCGTCATGGCGAGGATCGCCCCCGTGCCTTGGGGATGCGGCGCCGTCAGATGATGCGCGTCGGCGCTGTTGCCCCAGCCGACGAGCGCGGCATGCGCGCGCGCGCCGCGGAGCGCGGCGTGAGTTGCGGACTCGACGACGAGAATCGCCGCGCCCTCACCGAGGGAGAGACCGGCGCGCCGGCGATCGAACGGCCGGCAGGGCTCGAGCGAGAGCGCGTGCAGCGCGTTGAACCCCGCGAACGTCATGCGGCAGAGAGACTCCGTGCCGCCAGTCACGACGGCGTCGACGCGTCCGAGGCGGAGCCAATCGAGTGCCGTCCCGAGCGCGTTGCCGCTGGACGAGCAGGCGGTGCTGAGCGCGAGTCGCGGGCCGCGCAGGTCGAACACGTCCGCGACGACGTCGGCGCTGACGGAGATCGGGGCGCCGATGATCGGATCGGCGCCGTAGCGCGCGCTCCGCCCCTCGACGCGCGCGCGCAGACACTCCTCGGCGCGCAGCATCCCGCCGGTCGTGCCGCCGAGGACGACGCCGATGCGGTCCGGGGCGACCGCGTCCGTGATGCCGCTCTCCGCGAGCGCCTCCGCCGTCGCGCGCAGCGCGAACACGTCGGATCGCGACGAGCGTCGCCGCAGCGCGCGCGGGAGCGTCGCAGGCGCGTCGTCGTCGTGTACCTGGGCCGCGATGCGGGCGCGATACCCTTTGGTGTCAAAGAGCGTCACCGGTCCGATCGCCGACGTGCCCGCGCGCAACGCGGCCGCGAACTCGGCGACCGAGCTCCCGAGCGCGTTCACCGTCCCCAGGCCGGTGACGACCACCTGCGGGGCGCTAGCCTGCATCTCTCACCAACGCGTCTGCCGCGAGCGCGGCGCGCCCGCCCCGAGGGATCCAGGCTCAGGCGCCACGGCTCTGCTCGGCCGCGATGAAATCGGCGAGCGCATTGATCGACGCGAACGCTTTCTTCCCGACCTCCTCGTCGGGGATGGCGATGCCGAAATGCTCCTCGATCAGCACGACCAGCTCGAGGGCGTCGATCGAGTCGAGGCCGAGACCGTCGACGAAGATCGGCTGGTCGTCGGCGATGCCGGCCGGGGCGACGTCTTGCAAACGCAGACCCGTGATCAAGAGGTCTTTCAGCCGGCGCTTCAGATCGTCGGAGTTCGTCGTCATCCCATGACCAGCCCGCCGTCGACGGCGAGCATCGCTCCAGTAATATAGGACGCGGCCGGCGAGGTGAGAAACAGGACGGCGGCGGCGATCTCGTCGGGGCGCCCGGTGCGGCCGAGCGGAATCTGCGCGGCCATCTCCTCGCGCACGTGCGTCGGCACCGCATCGAGCATCGGCGTCTCGACGATCCCCGGGCAGACGGCGTTCACCGTGATCCCGAAGCGCGCCACCTCACGCGCGAGCGAGCGCGTCATGCTGAGAAGACCGCCCTTCGACGCCGCGTAGTTTGCCGCGCCGGTTTTGCCGACGAGCCCCGCCGGCGAGATGACGTTGACGATCCGCCCCCAGCGCTGCGCGATCATCGGCCTGAGCGCGCGCCGCACGCAGAGAAACGGCCCGGTGAGATTCGTCGCCAGCACCTCGTCCCAGGCCTCGTCGGAGAGCATCATCAAGTGCGCGTCGCGCGCGATCGCCGCGTTGTTGACCAGCACGTCGACGCCGCCGCGCTCCTTCAGCTCGCCGAAGAGCGCCGCCACCGCTTGCGCGTCGCGCACGTCGGACCGCCGCACCGCATGCTCGCCGCCGACCTGCGCCAGCGCCGCCGCCGCCGATTCCGCATCGCTCTCCCGCGCCGCCCACGTGACGGTGACCGCCGCGCCCGCCCGCGCGAACGCCAGCGCGATCGCGCGTCCGATCCCGCGCGTCCCGCCGGTCACGAGCGCCCGCCGCCCCGCCAGCGCCCGCATCGAGAAGACGCTCGCGATCGCGTCCTCAGCCGGCGGTGTCACGGTCTCCGTCGTCACGCGCACCCGATCCGCGCCCCGCGAGCGCGACGCCCGCGGCGGCGTGGCGCTGCGATCGAGACCTCGACACGATATGCGAGATTGTGCGGAATCGTGCTCATGTCGCCGGGTGAGACTCTCCTCGTAAACAATGCGATGGCGATGGAGTCAAACCGCGTCACACGATCACGCGACGTCGCGCGGCCAATGCCGGACGACGAGCTACGGCGAGGCCGCGTGATCTGGAGTTGCCAGGTGCAGGCGCCTCGAATCAGGCGTCCTCGAGCAGCTCCCCGATGAGGATTTTACCGAGCGGCGACCGTGGAAGCGCATCGCGGAACTTGATCACCCGCGGGATCTTGTACGATGCGAGCAGCCTCCCGCAATGGACGCGCAGCTCCTCCGCCGTGCACGACACGCGCGGGACCACGGCTGCCGCGACGACCTGATCGCCGTGCGGTGTCGGAGTCCCGAACACCGCGACGTCGGCAACCGCAGGATGGCCCCGCAGCACCGTCTCGACCTCCGCCGGGTTCACCTTGTTGCCGGCGCTGTTGATGAAGACGCTCGTGCGCCCGGTGATGACGAGATCGCCGCGGTCGCTCCAGTGGCCTTCGTCGCGGGTGCGCAGCGGCTGCGCGGCGCCGCCCATCGCCGAGTCGCTGCGGACGATGATCTCGCCGGTCGCGCCGGGCGCGACCTCGGCGCCGTTCGCGTCCTCGATCGTGACCCGCACGGTTCCGACCGGGCGGCCCACGCTCGTCGGGTCGAGCTCCGTGAGCGGCGCGGTGTTGAGCGCGACGTCGCCGGCCTCGGTCAAGCCGTAGAGCTGCCGGATCGGAATGCCGAAGCGCGTGAGGAAGGCATCGTAGACGTCGCGCGTCAGCGGCGCGCCGGCGCTGATGCAGAGCCGAACAGCGTCGAGTGACCAGCGTCGGCCGCGGTCCGTCGTGACGAGCATGCGCGCCATGAACGGCACCGTCAGGAAGACGGTCACCGCGCCCGCGGTGAGGAGATCGAGGGTCGGCCGGCGCAGGAACCGCGGTCGCAAGACGAGCCGCGCCCCCGTCCGTAGGCTCGTGAGGAGCGCGTTGCCGAGCCCGTAGGAGTGCGAGAGCGGGATCACGCCGAGGATCGCGTCGGCGCCGCCGATGTCGGTCGCAGCGGCGATGTTCTCCGCCTCCCACCAGAGATTCTCGTGCGTGCGGACGACGGGCTGCGGGCGGCCGGTCGTGCCCGAGGAGTACGCGACGAACGCCGGGTCGCTCGCGATCGGCGGGCGCGGCGGGCGATGCGCGCCGCGGAGCGCCCGCGCGACGCGCAACCCGCCGGGCTCGACCGCAAGCGCGGCGAGCTCCGGCGGCGCGACGTCGGCGCTCTGCGCGGCGCCGACGAGCGCGCATGCCGCCGCTTCGGCGACCGCGCGGCGAACCTCGGCCGCCGGTGCGACCGGCGCGAGCACCTGCGCCTGCGCGCCGCACGCGAGCACGCCGAGAAACGCCTCGACGAAGCCGACCGAGTTCGTGAGCCAGAGCGCGACGCGGTCGCCACCACCGATGCCCGCGGTCGCGAGCACGGCGGCGGCGCGGGTGACGCGCGTCGCGAGCTCGCAGGCGGTGAGCGCGACGTGCTCGTCTTCCACCAGCGGATGGCCGCGATCGCGTGCGGCGGCCGCGGCGAGCAGCGCCGTCACGGTGCGGTCGGGAGATCGGGCCATCAGTCGACGTGCGTGTTACCACAGCGTCTCCGCGTTGCCGAGGCGCGCGCGTCCGTGTGAGCGATGTCGCCGCGTCGAAACGACTGGCGCGGGGTCGCGGAGTGGTCTACAAAGAACTGCCCCCCTTCATCGATGTGGTGGTGAGATGACGATGGCGAAAACGAATGCTTCGCACCAGAAGGTCCGGGTACCCGAAGAACGTCCGACGATTCGACTGCTGCTCGTCGACGACCATCCGCTCGTTCGCGAGGGGCTGAAGCGCGTGCTCAGCTCGATGGTCGGAGTATTCGTCGTCGGCGAGGCGTCGACGGGTGAGGACGCGATCGCGCGCGTCCGCGACCTCGAGCCCGACATCGTCATGATGGATCTGTCGCTGCCGAAGATGAGCGGCATCGAGGCGACGCGCATCATCCGCAAGGATTTCCCGCAGACGCGCGTGCTCGCGCTCACGATGCACATGGAGGAGGTCTACGTCCGCGGCGCGCTCGAGGCGGGCGCGAGCGGCTACCTCGTGAAGGACGCGCGTCCGAACGAGCTCGTGCGCGCGATCGAAGCGGTCCAGAGCGGCGAGCGCTACGTGATGACGGGTGCGGCGCCGAAACTTCGCTGATTCCCGGCAGCGGATCCGACTGATACCGTCGGGGTATGGCCGATCACGCCACGGACCGTCGCACCGCGATCGCCGAGGTCGCGCCCGGCATTCATCGCTTGAGCTCGTATCACGAGCCCTGGCGAAGCTCGATCAACGGGTACCTGCTGACCGGCACGGAGCCGACGTTGATCTCGACCGGTATGCGCAGCCACTTCGACGACACGTGGAACGCGATCGCGCGCGTGCTCGATCCGAGCACGCTGCGCTGGATCGTAATCCTGCACTTCGAGGCCGACGAGTGCGGTGCGCTGAACGAGTTCCTCGCGCGCGCGCCGCATGCGGAGACGCTCGCCTCGATGCGTGCCGCGATGGCCTCGCTCGCGGATTTCGCCGTCCGCCCCGTTCGCGGCGTCGGCGACGGTGAGGCGATCGCCGCGGGCGAGCGCACGCTGCGCGTCATCGATGCTCCGTACGTGCACGCATGGGACGGCATCATGCTCGTCGAGGAGCGCACGCAGATCGCGTTCACCGGCGATCTCTTTCTGCAACCGGGACACGTCGACGCGATCATCCGCGACGATCGCTCGTCGCTCTCGGTGCAGCTCTACCGTACGTTCTACGGTACGCCGCCGGAGGTGCCGCTGCAGCGCGTGCTCGACCGCGTCGAGGCGAGCGCGCCGACGCTGCTCGCCCCGGGTCACGGGTCGGTGCTGGCGGGAAACCTGGCGCCGTACTACCGCGCGTATCGGCAGTCGGTGAGCGCGCTCGCGGCTCTGCGCCCGCTCGCCGAGGGAACGCGGCCGCGGCGGAGAGTCGACGACGACGCTTCGCCGCGCCCCCCATCGCTCAGCCGCGAGCGGGACTGATCGTCACGAACACCGTGCTCGAGCCGCGCCGTACGAGCAAGAGGACCGGCGGCTGGGCTGCGGAGAGCGCACGCACCGCCGCGCTCGCGCCCGCGACGTCTTTGCGGTCGACCTGCACGATCACGTCGCCGGGTCGCAAGCCGGCGTCGTCGGCGGGACTCCCCGACGCGACGCCGGTGACGAGCGCGCCCGTGATCTCGCGACCGTAGCCGAGCTGACGGCGCGCCGCATCGGTCAAGTTGTCGAGCGCGAGGCCGAGGTCGTTGACCGTCTGCCCACGGCCGTGCCGCTCGCCGCCGGGCTCGCCGCCGAGCTCCTCGTCCGACTCCTCCTCGCCGGCCGTGGCGCGATCTTCCGGGAGCTGCCCGATGCGGACGCTCAGATCGCGCTCCTTGCCGTCGCGATTGATGCGCAGCTGCACCTCGGTGCCGGGCTTCATCATCGCGATCTCGCGACTGAGCGCCCCGGGCTCGACCACCGCCTTGCCGTTCAGCGCGATCACCACGTCGCCGCGTTTCAAGCCCGCCTTCTCCGCCGGGCTGTCGCGCTGCACGTCGGCGACGAGAGCGCCTTCGAGATCGCCGAGGCCGAGCGCCTGCCGCAGATCGCGCCCCAGCGGCTGAATGCCGACGCCGAGCCACCCGCGCACCACCTTGCCGGTCGCGCGCAGCTGATCGACGACCTGCCGTGCGAGGTTGATCGGGGTCGCGAAGCCGATGCCGATGTTGCCGCCGCTCTGGCTGAAGATCGCCGTCGCGATGCCGATGACCTTGCCGTGCTGATCGAACAGCGGTCCGCCGGAGTTGCCGGGATTGATCGACGCGTCGGTCTGGATGAAGTCGTCGTACGGGCCGGCGCCGATCACCCGGTCGCGCGCCGAGACGATACCGGCGGTGACGGTGTGCTCGAGACCGAAGGGATTGCCGACCGCGATCACCCAGTCGCCGACTTGCAGCTTCGACGAGTCGCCGAGCGGCACGGTCGGCAGCCGCCCTTCGGGCTTGATCTTCAGCACCGCGACGTCGGTCTTCGTGTCCTCGCCGACGAGCTTCGCCTTGTACGCCTTGCCGTTCGAGAACTGCACGTCGATGTCGTCGGCGCCGTTCACCACGTGGCGATTGGTGACGATGTACCCCGCGTTGTCGATGACGAACCCCGAGCCGAGGCTGCGCTGCTTCTGCGGCCCGCGTCGGCCGCCGAAGCGCTCCCAGAAATCCTCGCCGAAGAACTGCTCGAACGGGTCGTGTCCCTTCGGATACGGCCGGCGCGGACCGGCGGCGATCGTTTTGCTGGTATTGATGTTCACGACCGCCGGCATCACCTGCTGCGCCAGGCTGGCGAACGACGGCATCTCGACTTCCATTTGGGACTCGAGCCGTGCCGGAATCGTGACGGCAAAAATCAATGCGCCGATGGCGCCGCCGGCGATGCTCAGCACCGCCAGCTGCCAGGGGCGCACGCGAACTTCTCTGTTCATAGATTGCTCCTCCTAGTGAATGAGCGACGACGGGTCGTTCAGCGCGCCATTCTGACGCAGGCGCCCGGGAAGGCAATCAGGGACCGACGGCCGCAACGAAAAGGCGATACGCGCGCAAGCGCGCGCGCGATGCGAACTCCGATCAGGGGGCCGTCAATCGCAGCGGCAGCTCTTTCGCGACGTTCCAGCCGTCGTGCAGATCGATGTACGCTTGGTCGACGTCGTCGCGCGGCATACAGCCGGCGCGCGCGCGCACGAGCGGCTCCATGTCGGCGACCGGAAGCGTCGTCACCGGTGGCGCGTCGAGCGGCGCCGTTGCGAGGCCGTCGACGCTGTGCTCGGCGAGCCCGCCGTACACGTTGCCCGCGGTAAACACGGGTCCGGACTGGATCAGCCGCAGCGCGCTGCGCGTCTTCCCCCCGATCGCGTGCGCGTACGGCCCGAGGTCGAAGAGCGAGCTCACCACGTTGCCGCTGGCGTCGGCCTCGAACCGCACGCCCCACATCGCCCAATCCTCGACGATGACGTTGCGGACGTCGGCGCGGACTGCGCTGGAGACGAGCGGGCCGCGAATCCATTGCTTCATCACCCACGTGTGATGGATCGACACGTCGGTCGTCGCACCGTACTTCACGAAGAGCGAGCGCGTGTTGCCGGCGAGGAAGCTCCACTGCACGGTGACGTCGTGCGCGCCGTAGCCGATCGAGATGCCGTCGTCGGCGGCGCCGGTCGACGACACGTGGCTGAAGACGACGTTGTACGCGCCGTCACCTTGCGCGCGCAGATTGTCGCCGCCGTTCCGCACCCGGAGGTTGCGTACGATCACGTCGTGGCCGCTCACCTCGACGAGCGGCGCGCTCGGGTCGATGCCGCTGCCGATCAACGTCGCGCCGTTGCCTTCGACCGTGACGAACGCGCCGCTGAGATACGGCAGCCGGCTCGTCACGACGATCGGCCCGGCGACGTCGAAGCTCACGATCGTGCCGCCGCTGCGCGCCTCCGCAAACGCAGCGCGGACCGCGGCTTCAGTCGGCTCCGTGACGCGAATCGTCCGGCCACCCGCGCCGCCTGCCGTCGTCGCGCCGAAGCCCTCGAGCGCGCCGTCGTCGAGCGCGCCGACGGGCGGTGCCGGCGCCGATGGCGGCTCGACGACGATCGTCCTGCTCGCGGTCGCGACGTGGGATGCGTCGGCGACGCCGACGACCGCCACGTACGTGCCTGGTGTCGTGTACACGTGCGTAAGCCGGGCGCTCGACGCCGCCGGGTCGCGCGCCGTTCGGCCGCCGGCGACCGTACCGTCGCCGAAGTTCCATGAGAACGTCAGCGGGTCGCCGTCGCGGTCGCGTGACCGGCGGGCGCTCAGTGTGACGGTGAGCGGCGCCGCTCCCGACCTGGGCGACACGTGCAGACGCGGCGTCGGTGCCCTGTTCGGTACGGGCGCGGTGGTCGCGTCGTCACCGAGGGGCGCGGGCGCGGCGGTCGCGCGCGTCGCCGTTGCGACGGTCAGCGCCGCGAGCGCGGCGACGAGAACGCGTCGTCGCGCGGAATACGTCGTTGACGACGTTGCCTGGCGCCGCGGACGGCGCGGCGTCGGGTGCTCGCGCTTCATGGCGCATGACGATGCACCCGCCGTGCCGACGGCATAGGCGAACCATTCCCGCAGCCGACGGCGTGCGCAGCCGCAAGCTGCCGTCACTCGTCAACGCGGCGACGAGCATCCGCTCTGCGACTTGGCGTGCGGCGCTTGCAATTTGCGCCACGGCACACGACTCTCGCGCGCCATGCCGGACGAGTCGCAATCGTCGCGCGGGGGACGCTGGAAGATTCTTCTACAATTCGGCGTCAGCGCGCTTGCCGTCTGGCTGATCGCGCGCCGGGTCGACCTTCGCGAGAGCGCGCACCTCGTCGCCGGCGCGCGTGCCGGCTACGTCGTCGCCGCGATCGCGCTCTACGTCGTCGGTCAGGTGCTGAGCGCGTATCGCTGGCGTTTGATCGGCGTCTCCGTCGGTCTCGTCGACAGCTTCGCGCATTACGTCCGCTACTACTTCATCGGCATGTTCTTCATGTTTTTCGGACCGAGCACGCTCGGCGGCGACTTGGTGCGCAGCCTCTACCTCGCGGAGGGCGCCGGCGGCCGCGTGCGCGCGTTCAACTCGGTGCTCTTCGATCGGTTGAACGGCCTCGTGGTGCTGGTCGCGATCGGCGCGGCGGCGTTCCTCCTCTTCCGCGGCCGGTACGCCGATTTGCCGCGGCCGCTCTTCTACGTGACGGTAGCCTTCGGCGCCGGCATCTTCCTCGCATGGTGGCTCGCGCCCGTGCTCGTCCGTCTCGTCCTCCCGCCCACGCACCCGATCCGCCGCTTCGTCCAGAACGACCTCGGCCCCTTCTGGCGCGACCGCGGCATGCTCGTCGGTGCGTCGGCGGTGTCGCTGGTCTTCCATTTCGTGCAGATCGCGACGCAGTTCATCGTCGCTCGTGCGCTCGGTCTCGACGTGCCGTTCACGTACATCTGCATCTTCCATCCGCTGGTGAGCGCGCTTGCGGCGATCCCGATCACGCTCTCCGGGATCGGGCTCCGCGAAGGGGGGTATCTGTTGTTCCTGCAGAAGATCGGGGTGCCGCAGGCGAGCGCGGTCGCCTACGGTGCGCTGTGGTTTCTGGTGATCGTCGTCAGCAGCTTGCTCGGCGGCGTGGTGTTCGTCGCGAGCGGTGCGCGCTTGCCGCGCCTGCGTCGCGCCTGACACCGTCGCGCTGCGCGGAGATCGCGTCGCCGCGCGACGCCGCTTTCCGCGCCGCGGTCTCGTGCCGCGCGGGTCGAATCAGCCGGCGCCGGCGCCGCGCAGCCGAACCATCTCCGTGATGACCGCCGCCGTCCGCGCCATGTCGCTCACCCGCAGCCACTCGTGGACGGTGTGGATCTTCTGCATCCCGGTCCCGAGGTTCGCGACCTCGAACCCGCGGCGGTTCAGGACGTTGGCGTCGCATCCGCCGCCCATCGCGGCGCTCTCGACCGACGCGCCGATCGCCTGCGCAGCACGGAGGACGAGCTGCACGATCGGCGACTCGTCCGGCACCGCCATCTCCTCGTAGCTGCGGAAGATCCGCGACTCGACGGAGGCGCGCACCGGGCCGTCGCTGCGGTTCACGATGTGGCGCGTGGCGGCCGCTTCCAAGCACGCGCGCATGTGCGCGCATTGCGCCTCGAGCTTCGCGACGTCGTGGCTGCGGGCCTCGCCGTGCAGCTCGACGCGGTTCGGCACGATGTTCGTCGCCGCGCCGCCGCTGATCGTGCCGATGTTGGCCGTCGTCTCGGCGTCGATGCGGCCGAGGCGCATGGCGGCGATCCCCTCGGCCGCGACGCGGATCGCGCTGATGCCTTCCTCGGGCGCCATGCCGGCGTGCGCCTCGAGGCCGTGGACGACGAACTCGAGGTGATTCGCCGCCGGCGCGCGCGTGAAGAGGTAGCCCGGCGCGTCGCTATCGAGGACGAGACCGGAGCGGGCGCGGAGGCGCGACACGTCGAGGTGCTTCGCGCCGAGGAGCCCCACCTCCTCGCAGATCGTGAAGACGACTTCGAGGTCGCCGTGCGGGATCCGCTGCTCGGCGAGGACGTGCAGCACCTCGCAGATGATCGCGCAGCCCGACTTGTCGTCGCCGCCGAGCACTGTCGTACCGTCGCTGCGGATGACGTCGCCCTCGATGATCGGCTTCACACCTTCCCCGGGCACGACGGTGTCCATGTGGGCGGCGAGCAGCAGCGGCTCGGCGGTGACGGTGCCGCGGACGTGCGCGAGGAGATTGCCGACGTTGCCGCCGACCTTCGTGCCGGCGTCGTCGTACCAGATCTCGGCGCCGAGCGCGCGCAGCTCGCGCTCGAGGCGCTCCGCCACCGCGAGCTCCTTGCGTGAGTGGCTGTCGATGCGGACGAGCTCGAGAAACAGCGCGGTCAGGCGTTCGGTCGAGATCGCCGACGCGGGACTCATGCCGCCGACTCTACACGCGGACGGCGCTCCGATGCACGCGCCGGAACGTCAGGGCGCGCGACTGCCGACGCTACATCATGATGAAGTTCGGATCGCCGGGGAGCGGATCGCTCACCCAGTCGAACTGGTGCGCCGCTTGCGGATGCGAGCCGTGCACGCGGAACGACGTCGCCAGGTCGCCGCTGTTGCCGGGCGAGAGGGTCACGTCGACGTCGCCGGGCACCATGCCGGTCAGCTGCGCGGTGTTGCCGGTGTAGCCCTGGTTAGTGGCGTAGTAGGACTCCTCGCCCGTCGCCGCGTTACGCACGGCCGCCATCACCTTCGAATCGAAGCTCCGCGCCCGGTAACTCGCGTATTGCGGGATCGCGATGCTCGCGAGGATGCCGATGATCGACGTGACGACCAGGAGCTCGATGAGGGTGAAGCCGGCCTGTCCCTTAGTGGACATGCGATCTGAGCAGAGCAAGGGCGATGCCACCGACCCGCCATGGCGGGCGGCGAGACGCGCGAGCGATAACACAGGGTTGACCCCGGTGTCCCGTCGCCGCGGCGACGAAAGTGTGCGTCGAATGACGGTCGCGGCCGAGAATTGTCCACGGTGCGCCTAGAAGCGCCCCGCGGTCACAATTTGGCTTGGAGCAGCTGACGCTCCAAGCGCAATGCGGCGGGCATCGTCGCATCGAGCTTGGCGAAGAGTTCGCCTTGCGACTCGATCTCCGTTCGCCACTCGTCGCGGTCGACGGCCATCGACGCGGCGACGTTCTCCGGCGCCAGGTCGAGACCCTCCAGGTCGAGATCGCCGTCGCGCGGCACGGCTCCCACGAGCGTTTCGCGCGCGCCGACCTCGCCGTTCGCGCGTGCGAGGATCCACTCGAGGACACGCATGTTCTCGCCGTAACCCGGCCACAGGAACTTGCCTTCGCGGCTCTTGCGAAACCAATTGACGAGGAAGATCGGCGGCGGGTTCTTCAAACGGCCTTGCATGCGCAGCCAGTGCGCGAAGTACTCACCCATGTCGTAGCCGCAGAACGGCAGCATCGCCATCGGATCGCGACGCACGACGCCGACTTGCCCCGTCGCGGCGGCCGTCGTCTCCGAGCCCATCGTCGCGCCGAGATAGACGCCGTGGCTCCAGTTGAACGCCTGCAGCACGACCGGCACCGTCGTCGCGCGGCGGCCGCCGAAGATGATCGCCGAGATCGGCACGCCGCGCGGATCGTCGGCGTGCGGCGAGAGGATCGGATTGTTCGTCATCGGCGCCGTGAAACGCGAGTTCGGGTGCGCCGCCGGCTGGCCGGAGTCGCGCTTCCAGGGGTTGCCCTTCCAATCGATCAAGCCGTCGGGCGGCTCCTCGTCCTTGCCTTCCCACCAGACGTCGCCGTCGGGAGTCATCGCGACGTTGGTGAAGATCGCGTCGCGCGCGATCGATTTCATCGCGTTCGGGTTGGTCTTGAAGTTCGTGCCGGGGGCGACGCCGAAGTAGCCCGCCTCGGGGTTCACCGCCCAGAGGCGCCCGTCGTCGCCGACGCGCATCCACGCGATGTCGTCGCCGACCGTGGTGATCTTCCAGCCTTTGAAGTGCGGCGGCGGCACCATCATGGCGAAGTTCGTCTTGCCGCAGGCACTGGGAAACGCGGCGACGACGTAGTGGGTGCGCCCCTGCGGATCCTCGGCGCCGAGGATCAGCATGTGCTCGGCGAGCCAGCCTTCGCTGCGGCCGAGCCACGAGCCGATGCGCAGCGCGAAGCATTTCTTGCCGAGGAGCGCGTTGCCGCCGTAGCCGCTGCCGATCGACCAAATCGTGTTGTCCTCAGGGAAGTGACAGATGAAACGCTTCTCGGGGTCGAGGTCGAGCGTCGAGTGGAGCCCACGGTTGAAGTCGGGCGAGTCGCCGAGCGCGTCGAACGCGACGCCGCCCATGCGCGTCATGATGCGCATGTTGAGCACGACGTAGATGCTGTCGGTGATCTCGATGCCGACCTTCGAGAACGGCGAGCCCGCCGGTCCCATGAGGTAGGGCACGACGTACATCGTGCGGCCCTTCATCGAGCCGTTGAACAGCGCGCCGAGCTTGGCGTACGCGTCCTTCGGGCTCATCCAGTTGTTGTTCGGGCCCGCGGCTTCTTTCTCCCGCGTGCAGACGAACGTCAGGTGCTCGGTGCGCGCGACGTCGGTCGGGCTCGAGCGGTGGAGGTAGCAGCCGGGTCGCTTCTCGGGGTTCAGCGGCATGAGGATGCCGTGCGCGACGGCCTCGTCGGTCAGGCGCTTCTTCTCCTCGAGGGAGCCGTCGCACCAGTACACGCGATCGGGCTTGGTGAGGCGCGCCGTGTCGTCGACCCAGGCGACAAGGGTTCCGTTCGTCGTTGGCACATCGGCACGGGCAGATCGTTTGGGCTCACTCATGGGGGCAACCGTCCTCGTGGGATGACGTGAAGGATGCGAGAAACTCGGGAGTGGGATAGTAGCAGAGCGCTTTTCGGAGGACCAGGCGCCAGCCATGAGCGGGACTGGGTCGATTTGCTTCGCCATACTTCGTTGCTCGGGCGGTAATGATCGGCGAATGACCGAAACCATGTCGCAACGGGTGCTCGTTGCCGGCGCTGGGGCGCTCGGGTCGGTGTTCGGCGGGTTTTTGGCCGCAGCCGGCGCTGACGTCACGCTGCTGGGGCGCGCGCCGCACCTCGAAGCCATTGCGGCCGGCGGTCTCACGATCGAGGGGCTCTTCGGCGCGCGGCAGGTGGCGGGCGTGGCGGTTGCGACCGACGCCGGGCGTCTACAGACGCCGTTCGACGCGGTTCTCCTGACCGTCAAGTCGTACGACACGGCGTCGATGCTCGCCGCCGTCGCGCCGCTCGTTGCGCGCGATGGGTGCCTGATCTCCTTGCAAAACGGCCTCGGGAACGTCGAGCGCGTCCGCGACGCGGTCGGCGCCGGGCGCGCGGTCGGCGCCCGCGTCATCTTCGGAGCCGAGATTCCCGCGCCCGGCCGCGCGCGCGTCACGGTGTGCGCCGAGCCGGTCGCGATCGGCGCCGCGGTCGTCGGCGATCCTGCCGCCGACGCGCATGCGCGGCGCTGGGCAGCGCGGATCGCCGCGGCCGGCATACCCGCGGAGGCCGTGAGCGACGTGCATGCGTATCTGTGGACGAAGGTCTTCTACAACGCCGCACTGAACCCGCTCGGCGCTCTCCTCGGCCTTCCCTATGGCGCGCTCGCCGCCGACGCCGACGCGCGCGCGATCATGGACGACGTCATCACCGAGGCGTACGCGGTCGCGCGCGCACGCGGCGTCACGCCGGGGGCACCGAGCGCCGACGCGTACCGCCGCCTCTTCTACGAGCGCCTCGTTCCCGCGACCGCCGACCACCGCTCGTCGATGCTGCAGGACCTCGAGCGCGGGCGGCGGACCGAGATCGACGCCATCAACGCCGCGCTCGCAACGTTCGGCGCGGCAGCCGGCGTGCCGACGCCGGTCAACACGACGCTCACGCGTCTCATCCGCTGGCGCGAGCGTCTCGGCGGCTTGCAATCGACGGGCGCGCGCTCATGATGCGGCGACGATGATCGCGATCGACGCGAAGGCGATGGCGGCGATGCGCGCTCATGCCGAGGAGTCGTTTCCGGAGGAGTGTTGCGGCGCGCTCTTCGCCACCCCGCACGGACAAGTCGTGCGGCGGATGACGAACATCCAGAACGCGCTCAACGCCGCCGACCCGGCGACGCATCCGCGCGACGCCCGCACCGCGTACCAGATGGATCCACGCGAGCTCTTCGAGGTGAACCGCGACGCCGACCGCCCAGGCTGGCGGATCCTCGTTTTCTACCATTCGCACCCGAGCCACGACGCCTATTTCTCGCCGACCGACCGCGCCCGCGCGCTCTGGGGCGAGCCCGACGGCGATCCGGAGCCGTCGTATCCCGGCGTCGGATACGCCGTGCTCTCGGTCTACGAAGGCGTCGTGCGCGACGTGAAGGCGTATGCGTGGAACGACGCGAGCCGTGACTTCGAGGAGGTTACGCTCGACGTCGCGGGCGCGTAGGGCGATGGAAGTCACGCGCGCCGGCGTCTCGCTGCACTACGAAGTCGCCGGCTCCGGACCCGAGACGGTCGTGCTGACGCACGGGCTCGGCTCGTCGGGGGCGACGTGGAGCGCGCTCGTCGCGGCGCTCGCGGACCGCTACCGCGTCGTGACGTGGGACCTGCGCTCGCACGGTCGCTCGGGGTCGCCGCGCGCGCCGTGCACCGTCGCGACGCTGGGCGACGATCTCGAGGCGATCGTCGCTGCGGCCGCCGGCGACGCGCCGGTGCACACGCTCGGACACTCCGCGGGCGGCGTCGTCACGATGCAGCTCGCGATCGCACATCCGGAGCGCGTGCGCAGCGCGATCCTCGTCGGTACGTCCAGCGAGTGCAACGCGCGCGCGGCCGCCTACTACGAATCGCTCGCCGCACTCGGCGAGCGCGAGGGCGGAGCCGCCGTCGTGCGCCGTCTCGGCGCCGACTCCACGAGCATGCCGCCGGACGGCCGCGGCTTCGCGCACGTCGCGCGCGCCATGGGATCGCTGTCCGGCGCGCCGCTCACGCCGGAGCTCGCGTGCGTGCGCTGTCCGACGCTCGTCATCGTCGGCGCCGACGACGTTCTCGGCGTCGGCGGCTCGGTGATCATCAGCCGGCGCGTGCCGCGTTGTCGCCTCGAGATCGTGCCCGAGCGGGGGCACGCAATCTTCCACGAGGATCCGTTCGGGTTCGCGCGCCTGGTGTGCGAGTTCCTCGCCGAGGCAGGCGCCAGCGGCTGATCGACGTCGCGACGCGGCGTTCTTTGCGGCTTGTGTCCGGCTATGCCGCGCGCGACGCGCGGTCGTCCGGCGCAGCGTCGACGGCGGTCGCGATCAGGGTGTGCGCGGTGGCGCCGGTCACGACCGCGGTGAGGCATGTGCCCGGCGCGGCGTCGGCGGCGACCACGGTGGTGAGGAACTGCGGCGTCTTCCCGGCGACGCAGCCCGGCGAGCGTCGCGCCGCGCCCTCCACCAGTACTTCGACGGTGCGCCCGATCCAGCGGCGGTTGCGCGCCGCGCTGATCTGCTCTTGGAGGGCGATGACGTGCGCCAGACGCCGACCCTTCTCTTCCTCGTCGACCGAGTCGTCCCAGCGCGCCGCTTTCGTGAGCGTGCGCGGCGAGTACTTGAAGAGGAAGGCGTGATCGTAGCCGATCTCTTCGATCAGCCGGCACGTCGCCTCGAAGTCGGCCGGCGATTCGCCGGGGAAACCGACGATCACGTCCGTCGAAAGTGCGATCTCGGGTACGGCATCGCGCAGACGCGCGACGAGGTCGCGGTAGTCGGCGACGGTGTGGCCGCGCTCCATGCGCGCCAGCACCACGTCGGAGCCCGATTGCACCGGCAGATGCAGCTGCGGCGCGATCGCCGGGACCTCCGCCATTGCGGCGACGAGCGCCGGCGTCATGTCCGCTGGGTGCGGCGAGGTGAAGCGCAGACGCAGAATCCCGGGAACGTCGGCCGCGCGGCACAAGAGGCCGGCGAGGTCGCAGTCGCCGTCGCGGTACGCGTTCACGGTTTGGCCGAGGAACACGACCTCGCGGGCGCCGTTTGCGGCCGCGGCCCGCACTTGCGCGAGCACGGCGTCGGCGGCGAGACTGCGCTCACGCCCGCGGACGTACGGGACGACGCAGAACGTGCAGAACTTGTCGCAGCCGCGCATCACAGTGATCCACGCGCGCACGGCTCCCGCTGCGCGCGCGCTCGGCAAGTCGGCGTAGGTTTCATCCGGGTCGAGGCGGACGTCGACGAGCAGATCGACGTCCGCGACACGTGAGGCTGCAGCGGTCGCGTCGTCGCGCCGGCGACCGCGGATCGGAACGTGGGCGTCGGCACGCACGGCGCGTGCCGCGGCGAGCAGCGTCGGCAGACGGCGATACGCGTCGGGCCCGACGACCAGGTCGAGGGCGGGAACGCGCGCGGCGACCGCGGCGCGATGATGCTGCGCCATGCAGCCGCACATCCCCAGCACGAGATCGCGCCGCCGCGCCTTCAAGCGCGCGAGGTCGGTGAGACGTCCGACGACGCGCTCCTCGGCGTGCTCGCGGATCGCGCAGGTGTTGAGGAGGATGACGTCGGCGGCCGCGGGATCGTCGGTCGTCGTGTAGCCGTGCGCGGCCACGTGGCCGAGGATGAGCTCGCTGTCGGCGAGGTTCATCTGGCAGCCGTACGTCTCGACGTAGATCGCGCCCGCCATCCGCGCGACTATAACGGCGCCGTCCGTCCCCAGCAACGAACGCTGGGTACTGGGTCGATTTGCGTCGCGATACTTCGTTGTTCGGTCGCGCCTCGTCTCGCTCGCAACTCGACCCGGCCCCGGCCCGAGCAAAGTAACCGCTACTCGAGCGAGACGCGCGTCGCGGGTCGATGTGCTACGTTAGGGCATGCGCGATCCGTTCGCTCCGCCGCCGAGTGACGCGCGCCGTCAGTTCCGCGACCTCGAGGCGACGCTGCTGCGCTGCCCGCGCTGCGCGGACGCGGTGCCGGTCCGCAAACGTCTGCTTCTCGTGCTGCCCGACGGCGACAAGTTCGAATACGTGTGCGTGCGCTGCTCCGCGACCTGCGGCACCAAGATCGAGAGGCCGCCGCCGGTCTCGCTTCGCCTCTGACGCCCTTCACCTTGACACTCGAAAAGCAACGGCAGTAGCGTCGCGCGCGTGCGAGCCGCGACGACCGTCGGGTGGCAAGCGGGGACGCGAGGCCCCCGGACATCCTCGAAGGCGGGCAGCGGGGAGCCAGGTGGCGCGTCCGCAGCGCCGACCTCCCCGACGCGCCGCACGCCGCTTGCGCCGGAAAGCCTCGCGACGTTCGCGGCGCTTCTCCGCATGGCCGGTGAATCGCGCCTCGGCGCGCGGGTGCTCGCCGGACTCGCGAGCCGGCTCGCGCGCGCGCTCGACGTTCCGGTCCTGACGATCCGACTCGTCGACCCGACCGGCCGTTGGCTCGATCTGAAAGCCGCCGTCGGGCTCTCGAAGCGGATGCGTGCGCGGCTGCGGCGGATTCCGCTGGAATCCCTCGTCGGGAACGAGGCGGTACGGCGCGGGCGGCGCATCGTGCGTGCCGGCGATCCCGACGGCCGTCTCCCACCGTGGCCACGGTCGCTCCTCCGCCGCTACGGCGCCGGAGCGTTCGTCCCGATCCGTTCGGATACGAAGGTGCTCGGCGTCCTTGGCGTCGGTTTCCGCGAGAGTACTCGTCCGCCGGCGGCGCAGCTCCGGTTTCTCGATGCGCTCGGACGGCAGCTCGGAACCGCCATGCACGTCGTCGGCGCGGGCGAGTCGCGGCGCGAGACGCGGTCGGAGACACGCTTCTTGCGGCGCATCGCCGCGGCGCTGAGCGCGAATCTCGAGCTCCCTGCGATCCTCGACATGGTGACCTCGGCGGCGCAGCGTCTGACGCGGTCGCGCGGCGCGCTCGTCATGCTGCTGAACCGCGATGGCACCGAGTTCGAGATCGCCAGCACCAGCCGCTTGCAGGAGCGCCAGAGCGACATCCGCGGCTTCCGATTTCCGGTCGAAGGCAGCCTCTCGGGGATCGCGGTGCGGACGGGACGCGCCGTGCGCTGCCGCGACGCGAAGACCGACCGCCGTGCGCTTCTCCGCGCGCTGCAGGCGACGTCCAACGTTCGCGGCTTGCTGATCGTCCCGCTCCGCGGTGACACCGGGGTCATCGGCACCCTGAACGTCTCGAGTAGCCGGCCGCGCGTCTTCTCCGATCACGACCGGCGCACGCTCATGCAGCTCGGCGACCATGCGAGCATCGCGATCCGCAACGCGCGACTCTTCGAGGACGTGCTCGGACATCGACAACTGCTGCGGCAGCTGTACTCGCAGCAGTACTCGGTGCTCGAGAGCGAGCGGAAGCGCATCGCCCACGAGCTCCACGACGAGATGGGGCCGACGCTCTCGGCGATCCTCATCAACCTGCAGCTCCTGAAGGAGCGCGGGATGGACACGGCGCTGGGCGCGAAGGTCGTCGAGACGGAGTCGCTGCTCACCGGCATCATCGAGAAGATCCGTGAGCTGGCGTACGGCCTGCGGCCGCCGATGCTCGAGCATCTCGGGCTCGCGGAGAGCATGAAGTGGCTGATCGAGACGTACTTCAGCGGCGGTCGTCTCGTCGTCGACTATCGCGTGTCGGGTTCGCCGGTGCGGCTCGACTCGGATCTCGCGCTCGCGTTGTATCGCATCGCCCAAGAGGCGCTGACGAACGTCGTGAAGCACGCCCGTGCCGCGCACGTGAAGGTGCATTTGCATCTCGCGCCGACCTCGGTGCGGCTCGAAGTGCGCGACGACGGGTGTGGATTCGATGCGACGCGCCTCGGAGCGGAGCGGCGCGTCGGGCTCGGTCTCGCGAGCATGCGGGAACGGATGGATCACCTGCGCGGCCGGCTCGAGCTGCGGTCGCGGCCGGGAAAGGGCAGTCACCTCGTCGTGACGTGTCCGGTGGAGGCCGTGGATGCGCGTGCTGCTGGTTGACGATCACACGCTGTTCCGTCAGGGCCTGCGGACGCTGCTGGAGAAGCACGGCGCGTTTCAAGTCGTCGGCGAGGCGGAGGACGGCCGGAGCGCGGTCAAGCTCGTCGAGCAATTCCACCCCGACATCGTCGTGATGGACATCGCGATGAAGGGGTTGAACGGCATCGAAGCGACGCGACAAGTGCGGCAACGCTTCCCGCGGACCCAGGTCGTCGTGCTCTCGATGCACCTCCTCGAATCGTATGTGCGGCAGGCGCTCGAGTCCGGCGCCGCGGGGTATCTCCTGAAGAGCGCGGCCGGGAACGAGCTGATCGCTGCGCTGGAGAGCGTCCGCAACGGCGGCAGCTACTTCAGCGCTCCGGTCTCGCGGATGATCGTCGAGGGCTACCTCGAGACCAATCGCGCCGCCAAGGCCGAGAAGCTGTCGGTCCTCACGCCGCGCGAGCGCGAGGTGCTGCAGCTGATCGCCGAAGGCAACAGTTACAAGGAGATAGCTGCGGCGTTGAAGATCAGCCCGAAGACGGTCGGGCAGCACCGCGAGCGGTTGATGCAAAAGCTGCACTGTCGCCGGACCGCGGAGCTGGTGAAATACGCGCTTCGCGAAGGGTTGACACCTGCGATCGAATAACCGGCCCGGAGGATCACGTCGCCGGCAGTCGCGATTTCGATGTCGAAACAATACCTTACAGCTCTGTAGCGTCGTTTCGGCCACAGCGGCGTCGTGGCGTAGGGAACTTTTCTCACCGGTATAGGGAAATGGTCCTGTTTACATAGCTTGGATGGCGCGCGATAAGAGGAGCGTCGTGGGGAGGTGTGTTCGGGCATTCCTCAATGCCTTTTCAAGAACACTGCGTACCTCATGGCTTATCCTCCTTCTCTCTAGGGGGTGACGTTTTCGGACACGGCACCCGGAAGCGTCACCCCCAGAGGGGCACCAACGGCCCATCGAGGTATTGAATAGGTCCGTTGCCGATCCACGGCGCCTCCGCTAACTCCCGTTTGTGGCGTCGCATCATCAAGCGGTTCCCGCCGACCAGATCGGCTGCGCCGTTTTGACCGTCAGCGACACGCGGACCGAGGCGGACGACGAGAGCGGGCTGCTGATTCGCACCCTTCTCGAAACCGGTGGGCATCCGGTCCCGTTCTACGCAATCGTACCGGACGAACCAGTGGCGATCCGCGCGGGCGTGACCGAGATCGTCGAACGCCGCGACGTCCGGGCGCTCGTCATGACCGGAGGCACCGGAATCGCGCCGCGCGACGTGACCATCGAAAGCATCGGAAGCCTCTGGACGCTCGAGCTGCCCGGGTTCGGGGAGACGTTCCGCGCCTTGAGCTTCGCGGAGATCGGGCCGCCGGCGCTCCTCAGTCGGGCGACCGCGGGGGTGATCGCCACGACCTTCGTGGCGGTGCTTCCCGGGTCGAGGGCGGCGTGTCGACTGGCGATGGAGCGGCTCATCCTGCCGGTCCTCGGGCACGCGGTGGCGCTCATCGGACCGGAGCGATGACCATTCGGGTCCTCTTTTTCGCCTATTTGCGCGAGCACTGCGGACGGGAGGCGCGCGTCGAGGTCGCGGAGGGAACGTCGATCGCCGATCTCTGGACGCAGCTCCGTGCGCAGCATCCTGTGCTGCAGGATGCCAGCGTGCGTTTCGCGTTGAATTGCGTCTACGTTGACACGGCGGAAGTGCTCCATGACAATGACGAGCTCGCGTTGATTCCCCCGGTGAGTGGTGGATCCATGGCGACTGGAGCGCACGACTCGTATCTGATCACCGGCGCAACGATCGACGTGGCGGCGGTCCTGGCTGCGGTCACGGATGCGCGCGCCGGGGGCATCGCGCTCTTCGTCGGGACGACCCGTGACGAGAACGACGGCCGTCGCGTCGTGCGACTCGAATACGAGGCCTACGAAGACATGGCGATCCGCGAGATGAGAGCGATCGGGGCGGAGATGCGACAGCGCTGGCCGCTCGTCGGCGTCGCCATGGTCCATCGGGTCGGTATCGTGCCGCTCGCCGAGGCGAGCGTTGCGATCGCCGTCTCGAGTCCCCACCGCGACGAGGCATTCGCCGCCTGCCGCCATGGCATCGATCGCTTGAAAGCGCTCGTGCCGATCTGGAAAAAGGAATATTACGCCGACGGGTCACGGTGGATCGGCTCCTGCCACGCCGATGCATCGCACACACCTGGGGCGCAGGCATCTGCGCGCCAAGCCGCGGCACACGCACACGAGGGGGCTGGCTGAAGATGCGGAAAGCAGTGCACGCGGATTATTGTCGGACCGAAAAGATCGGGCTCAGCGCGTAACCGACGACGCCAGCGAGATCTCTCACGCCACCGCCCGAGAGTTCGTTGACCACCCGCAAAAGCGCGTGGTACCTTGGCTCGTCAGTCACCCCCATGTCGCATTCCGTCCGTATCGGCCTGGTGCTCGCGGGGCTGGTCCTCGCCGCCGGCTGCGGACCGGGGCATCGGCAGCTGCCTGGGCCGCCTGCGCACCTCCAATGGGACCCGCGCGTCGGCGCGCTGCCGGGCCGCGTCGAGCCGCCGTCGCCGGAAGTGCAAGCGATGGGCGACTTCCTGAAAGGGGAGATCGCTCTCAACGACGGCAACTACGAGGTTGCGCTCGCCGCCTTTCGTGACGCGGTCGCGAAGGATCCCGAGAGCCCGCTCCTGCAGCTGCGTCTCGCGATGCTCCTCGTGCGCAAAGGCGCGCTCGAGGAGGCGCTGCAGCATTGTCAGAACGTCGTCGCGGCGCGCCCGAACAACACCGAGGCGCGGCTGCTGCTCGCCGGCATTCTGTCGGCGCTGAACCGGCAGGACGAAGCCGCCGATCAGTACAAGCGCGTCCTGCAGCTCGAGCCCGAGAACCAGGAGGCGTACCTCTATCTCGGGGCGCTCTACGGAAAGGAGAGTCGCTACGATGAGGCGGTCGCGACCCTCGACAAGCTGATTGCGCTCAATCCGCAATCCGTTCTCGGCTACTACTACCTCGGACGGGTGAACGCCGCCGCCGGACGCTACGACAGGGCGGAGCATGCCTACCGCGAGGCGCTCAAGCGCAATCCCCAGTCCGAGCTGATCTTGATGGATCTCGCCACGCTCTACGAGCTGCAGAAGCATTACGGCCGCGCGATCGAGCTCTATCAGCAGATCCTCGCCGCGAATCCCAACAGCGCGCTCGTGCGCAAGCGTCTCGGCGGCTTGTACATCGGCCAGAAGAAGCTCGACGAGGCGCTCCTCCAGTACCACGCGCTCGAGAAAATCGAGACCGATCCCGAGGAGACGCGCATCAAGATCGGGCTCATCTATTTCGAAAAGGGCGAGTACGACCGCGCCGCGACCGAGCTGAACCTCGTCCTCGCCGCCGAGCCGGACAACGACCGCGTGCGATACTACCTCGGCTCCGTGTATGCGGAGACCAAGGAATACCCGAAGGCGCTGGAAACGTTCGAGAAGATCGGGACCGACTCCGAGTACTACGTCGACAGCCGGGTGCAGCGCGCGGCGATCGAGCAGAAACTGGGCCGCGGCGGCGCCGCGATCGCCGAGATCGAGGGCGCGCTCGCGACCAAAGGGCGCAATCCGGAGCTGCTGAGCTATCTCGGCTCGATCTACCGCGAGCAGAAGAACTACCCGAAGGCGATCGCGGCGCTGGAAGAGGCCGTCGCGCTCTCGCCCGACGACGACAAGCAGCTCTTCGCCCTGGGTGCGCTCTACGACGAGGCGAAGGACAAGACGAAAGCGATCGAGCTGATGGAGCGGGCGATCGCGATCAATCCGCAAAACGCGGCGGCGCTGAACTACCTCGGTTACACCTACGCAGAACAGGGGAGCCATCTCGAGGAGGCCGAGCGCCTCATTCGTCGCGCGCTCGCCATCGAGCCGAACGACGGCTTCTACATCGACTCTCTCGCGTGGGTGTATTACCAGCGCGGCGACTACACGCGTGCCGTCGAGCAGCTCGAGCACGCGATCGAGCTCGCAGGCGAGGACCCGACCGTCACCGAGCACCTCGGCGACGCGTACGAGAAGGTCGGCCGGCCGCGCGAGGCCGTCCGCGTCTACGAAGAGGCCTTACGGAAGGCAAAAGAGCCGGAGCAGATCGATCGCCTAAAGGGCAAGCTCGGGCTCCTCGGCGCC